>Ga0209269_1000225_pt1 | contig 71178 bp, 84 predicted proteins | sample MTBAKMMethaMetaG_FD_187455 | JGI IMG/M metagenome (GOLD analysis project Ga0209269, IMG submission 187455) | Enrichment culture microbial communities from Arthur Kill intertidal strait, New Jersey, USA, that are MTBE-degrading - MTBE-AKM (Arthur... | ecosystem: Environmental > Aquatic > Marine >...
AGACCGGAGTTCGAGCGGCCGCCTTCCGCGCCGATCATACCAATCCGAACGCCCTCGTGCCAAGGAGATCATGCGCCCGATTTTTCATCATACTGAAAAATCTTTTTGACTTCTAACGGAGTATCTCCGTGTCCACTGTGGTAAACCATCGGACTTCGGACATCGGATTTTGGACAGCCTGGATTCACCACAGAGGACGCAGAGGACACGGAGTTTATTTTTATGTTCTGAACTCGATTCGCAATCTGTCGTCACACCTTCAATTCATCGACTCGCCCATTCACCCATTCACCCATTCACCCACTCACCGATTCACCCATTCACCCATTCACCCATTCACCGACCTTCTCCTCGCCCCCAAATAGCCAATAGAATATAAGCAATCACCGATAACCAATAATCTGGAATGGACAATGAACAATGTCCGATGATCAATACCAAATGGCTCCCTCCGCGCCCTCTGCGTACTCTGTGGTGAATCTCCTTCTCCGATTCACCCTCTCGTCATTCCATTGACAAAAAGAAGTGCTTGGCGTCTTGGCGCCTTAGCGATCTATTTCTCCCTCCGCGCCTCGGCGTCTCCGCGGTGAATCCCCCCGCCGCTTCACCGGTTCGTCCTTTCGCTAACGGACGTCGGACTTCGGAAATCGGATATCGGGTCTCACCTTCAACGATCAACCATCAACTATCAACCATCAACTCTTCCTCAGACGAGACGTCTGATCTACATCAGGCGGGACGCCTGAGCCACTTCCATCGCCCACATGATTGCTGGACAATCCCCCCGAACCGGGTTAAGATACTTTCAAGTATAATACTACAGGGTATCTTAAATGGAGAGACGCTTTTTGAACCGGGAGCGGGAATTGGCGGCGCTGGACCGGCTGTTCCACACGGCCGGCGCGCAGCTGCTCGTGGTCTACGGACAGCGCCGGGTGGGCAAGACCGCCCTGCTGCGGGAGTTCCTAAAGGAGATCCCGCACATGTACCACCTCTGCGCCCGGCTGCCGGAGCCGGAGCAGCTCGTCCGCCTCGGCGAGGTCGTGGGGCGATTCGCCGGGGACCCGCTCCTCGAGGAGAACGGCTTCCGGGAGTGGCGGCAGGTGTTCGACTACCTGGGCCGGCTGAAGGAGCGGTTCGCCCTGGTGGTGGACGAATACCCCTACCTGGTGGAAGCCAATCCGGCCATGGGCAGCCTGTGGCAGAAGGGGTGGGACGAACAGCTGCAGGCGAGCGGGATCTTCCTGGTGCTGATGGGGTCCTCGGTGGCCATGATGGAGCAGGAGACGCTGGCGGCCCGCGCCCCCCTCTACGGGCGCCGGACGGGCCAGCTCCGGCTGGAGCCGCTCCCCTTCCGCCAGGCGCGGGGGTTTTTCCCGAGCTACGATTTTCCGGACCAGTTGCGGGCGTACGCCATGCTGGGCGGCATCCCCTATTACCTGGAACGGTTCGAGGACGGCCTGCCCCTGCGCGAGAACCTGCGGCGCCACATTCTGGACATCAGCGCGGTGCTGCGCGAGGAGGCGGAAATTCTCCTCCGGGAGGAGCTCCAGCAGCCCCGGATCTACTTCTCCATCCTGAACGCGGTGGCGCAGGGAAAGCGCAAGCTCGGCGAGATCGCCAACGCCACGTCGCTCCCCCACGGCACGCTGACCAAGTACCTGTCAATCCTGCAGCAGCTGCACCTGGTGCAGCGCGAGACCCCGGCGCTGGAGAGCGCGCCTGACAAGAGCAAGCGGGGCCTCTACCGGATCGAGGACCCGTACGTCCACTTCTGGTTCCGGTTCGTCTTCCGCCATCGGGACCGCCTGGAGCAGGGCGAGGAGGACTGGGTGGCCGACCGGATCATGGAGTCGCTGGACCATCACGCGGCGGGCTATTACGAGACGGTGTGCGCCCAGGCCGTCCGGGAGGGCCTGCTGGACGGCCGGTTCCCGGAGCGGTACCGAACGGGGGGGCGCTGGTGGCACCGGAACGAGGAGATCGACCTGGTGGCCCTCGACGAGGACGGCGGGGCGGTCCTGTTCGGCGAGTGCAAGTGGTCCGCCCGGCCGGTGGGGCGGAACGTCCTCGAGGAGCTGACGGCCAAGAGCGGCCTCGTCCAGGTTCCCGGACCGCGCCAACGGGAGCGCCGCTACGTCCTCTTCAGCCGGAGCGGCTTCACCGACGGGCTGCGCCGCATCGCTGCCGGCCGCCGGGACGTCGCGCTGGTGGCGGGGCTGGATCCCGCCGCGGCGACCTGAGCGGCTCCGCCCCCTCACCGGTTCGCCGTTTCGGGAACGGTTGATGGTTGATAGTTGATGGTTCGTGCTCATCATCGTAATTCGTAATCGTGATCGTAATCGAGGTTCGAGACTCGAGGCTCGGGGTTCGCCATGCGGACATCGGACGTCGTACAGCCTGGATTCACCGCCGGTTCATCCCCACTCTGCCGGTTGCGGCGCAACCGGTCTCCTCGCCGTTTCGCCCCTCGGCTTTCCATTGACAAAAAGAATCTCTTGGCGTCTTGGTGCCTTGGCGTGCTTATGACCTGGCGCCTTCGCGAGCCGTTTCCCCCTCTGCGTCTCCGCGCCTCCGCGGTGAACTCTCCCCCGCCGTTTCGCCGGTTCGCCCTTTCGCTAACGGACGTCGGACTTCGGAAATCGGATATCGGGTCTCACCTTCAACGATCAACCATCAACTCTTCCTCAGGCGGGACGCCTGAGCTACTCGGCGATAACCCTTGGCGCGGGAGCCCCCGACCTCAACCGGATCACCTACACCGGCCACGCGTTCGATCCCGCCACCGGGCTGTACCATTTCCAGGCGCGGTTCTACGACCCCGAGGCGGGCCGCTTCCTGTCGGCCGACCCGTACCTCGGCGACCCCGCCACCCCGCCCAGCCTCCACCGGTTCCTCTATGCTTATAACAATCCATTGAAATATGTTGATTTGACTGGTTATGCAGCAGAATCACCGAATCCAACTGGCCAGAAAGAAGAAAAAATCGTTGCCGAAAAAAATCCCGCTGCTCAGAATTACAGGAACCAAGGCAAGTGGATTCACTACGATAATATTGTCTCGAACGAAACCCTGATCAATTCCAACTCCAGAGTCGGCCACGATCTCCAGGAAATGGCCCGCATTGCAAAGGAACCGAGCGCCATGGAGCAGGTTTACTACGATGCAGCGCATGGAAATCGAAAGGCGCAATGGCTGGTCGCGCAATTCGAGGGAGTCGCGACAGGAATCGGGGCCCAGATCGCCCGAGAGTTGAACTCACTAGATAGTCTGGTCATTTCGAAAGAGGTCAATCAGGAGAAAATCCCGTTTTCCGCCGAAACCGCCTCGGGCAAGAAGTTGCTGGGGTTGATGGCCAAAGGCTACGAGAAGGAGGCTCGGCGGTTGCACTTTCGGAATGAAGTAATTGGTTACACGTTTATGCTTCTTATGGCGGGAGGCGTCGCAAAATCAGCATTAGCCACCGAAACAAATATCGCAAGCATAAAGAGTCCTCCGGTAGTTAATGGAGCTATCCCCAGGCCGCAAGATTGCCCTTACTACTCTGTTGCCATTGAGGCAAAATTAAAACCGGGCACATATATTGCGTCTGACGCAACTCACATTAGACAGGCAAATCGACAGTTGTATGAACAAATGCGTGCGGATCTACGTTTTGCCGGAAAAATGGAATCTGAATACCCAGGTATTACCAAACATGTCACACCTGGCCCCAAAGGAGGCGTGGCCGATACTCCTCCACCAGGCCTTACTTGGCATCACGTTGCGGATCAACCAGGAAAGCTGCAACTCGTTCCAAGAGGACAGCATCAATCACCAGGACCAGTACAACAGAGCCTGCATCCCCAAGGGGCCGGCGGGAAAAAGAACTGGGGCGGCGGACGCACCCGTCCCACATTGAAATGATGAGGTGGTTTATGGAGAACAGGATTTTCACTATTCAGACCGTATTTGAAACAATCGAGAGTCTGCCTTTGTCATGCTGGATCTATCTTCCTTCCGACGAGGAGTGGTCTCTGAACAGTCGGGCAGCCGTATTGGAAAGCGAGGAAGTCCCACCAGAACATGAAAATGATCCACTGGCGGGGGTTCCTGATATCGCCAGACAAAACCGCCTGATGCAGGCGCTTCCGGTCGCTGATGTCCAAGACATAGTCGCAAACGCCCGGAGACAAAACCCTGACGCGACGTTGGCGGAAATTTTCAAGGCTTTCCTTTATTACTACGATCACGATGCCTTTCTCGACATGTCATAAATATTTCCTTTCAACACGGAGTGATACTTTCGGGTTTTTACGGGAGGACGAGATCCTGAAAAAAAGTGGGGTGGATGCACTTTGGAATGGGGATCTGTTTTACATTAGCACGTTTTCCGGCAGACGTCGAACCGTGCGGGATCCCAAGGGGAACGAAGCGGACAACGTAATCATTCCCGCTTGCAGCGACTCTAAGGAAATAGGCGCCGCTCTGCGTTTGGCCTTCAGCCGCTGCTCGTGAGATGCCTTAATTAACCGTGAGAGAAGTTTCGTTCCAAATTCAGTTACAGGTCCGATTGCCAGAACAATCGGGCATTCTCAGTCAACTATCGACTGAGATCTCACAGCTTGCGGGGATCACCCAAATCGATATCCAGGCGGACGGAGCATCCGAGCGGATTGAAATCACGGTAACCGCAGACAATCAGAAATCACAAGAAGCTCAGCAGTTGCACCGGAAAATCATGAAGATCCTTCAGCAAACAGAGGGAGTCGTCATTTCAGGAATATCTTATGATCTGAACGTCATGTTTTCGGATTGATGAACCGATGGCCGATCGGTTACACAGGGGGAAAATGTGGATCCGGAAGGAGGCCGCGCCTACCAAACAAATCGGTTCAAACGTGGCGCGGGTTGCGGTATCCGCGGGATCGGGGTTACCATGCGATGATCGAACGATCGGTGTGCTTGTATGATCGTGGACCGGATGGACTGTATCTTCATCCGTCGGCATTCACCCATATGGGTGTACTCGTCGCGATTCCTCCCTTCGTGCGCCTGGTGGCCGAGGAGAAAACGGAAAAGGTCTGGAATACCGTGACGGAATTGCTTCAGCTGTCGGGGCGGCGGATTCCCCACCCGGATCGCTGGGATCAGCTGGACCCGCTATTTCACCTCGCGGGGTGCAAAAACTGGCGCGCGTTTGCCCGAAGCGCTTCGTTCTGCACCGTCGACGTCGTGGGCGGACGGTATGTGCTGACGCCCGGTGTCTGGGACGGAAAAGGATACGCGGGGGATCAGGCGAGAGCGGTGGAACTGGCGCTGGACGAGAGTCACGCGGTGTGCGCGGAAGCACTCCTGCGGCTGCTGGCAAGTAATTTCACCGGCTGATCGGAATCGGGCTATGGAGTGGCCTTCTGATGAACCGGCAGATGCTGGATGCCTTGTTCATGCGGCGAGGAATCCCGACCGCTCACCGGACTCCCGGTGAGATTGCCGCGCTGTTGACGCCCGGCACTCACCCGGACATGGAACAGTATCTCCTGCAGCTGCTCCCGGAGACAACCAGCCTGGTCTCAGGCGTCCGGTTGAAATCTCTCGAAGGCATTGTCGAGGAGAATTCCGGGGCGGCGGCGCCCGGCGGATTCATCTTCCCTCCTTGGTTACATCGTGATCGCCACATCGATCGGCGGCAACGCGGTTTGCGTGAACAGGATCACCGGCGCGTCGTTCTGGGCGGATCATGATCATTTCTCAGCCGACGGGATCCATGGCGAGGATCGGTTGACCGGCGAGTGGCTGAACTTGCCCCTGTCCCACGAGAACAGCCGTCGGGTGCTGGTGGCCCTGGAATCGAATCTCGAGGACTTTTTCGTGAAACTGCTGTCAGACCAATACACGGATCTGTTCGATTCGCTGGATCAGCCAATGGCTGACGGTGCCGGAGCGCCCAAGGAATCCGCCACAGGCGAGCGCGTGATCTCACCGTCGCAACTGCAACGGCCAACGATGATTCGATCCGCGACGGCATGCCTGAGAATTCGACCCACCCGAAACGGAGGCGCCCGGGAGGGTTTCGTACCGGTGCCAGAGCGGGAGATCCGCATCGCCTCGAATGCTGCCCTCGTGAGAAAGGAGCACTGATCATGGGACGATACGATGATCTTCAACAATCCGTGACGGATCTGCTGGTGAACTTATTCCCAATCGGCAAGGGCTCAGCTAGACAATTACGGTCAAATCACCCTGGCTTGACGGAGGATTTCATCGAATTCCTTTTAGAAATTGGTGCCGGGGAGGTCGGAGATGGCATGTTCATGTTGTACAACGGTTTGGTTCAACCAATGGATATCTACGGAGACGAAGCAAGCGAACCATTGCAGTCAGTCTTGCTTATTGGTGATGATATGCAGGGGTATTGTATTGGCTACATCACATCCAATTGGAAAATCTGGGAGATTAATCCACTAGACTGGAGTCTGAGACCCTTGGCGGATACTTCCGAACAGTTTATTCGAGATCTATTGAAATAGGTCCGCGGCCCCTTACAGTTATCCCGACACGACCGAGTTCCTCTCCCGCTCCATTGGCGAGCGGGAGGTCGTCAAGCGCATGGAGGGCCGCCAGCTTTCTCCCAAGGACATCGGCGACCGCAAGACCATCAACGACCAGGACAAGATCGAAAAGCTGATGCTCCCCTCCGAGTTCATGCACATCACCGACTTCCACGCCATCGTGAAGCTGTCCTCGTTCAGCATCTCCGAAACGGCCATCCCCCGGATTTTTCTCCAGGCCCGCGTTCCCCATTTCCAAGACCGCCACGGAGTCACAACTGAAACATAAGTTAGCCCGCATTTCTCACCAGTCGGGCTCATGAGGTGGAAATCGGGAGAAGAAAGGCTGGTTTTTAAGCCTGGGCCACCTTGGGAGTCGCTCCAACGGGTCGCAGTTCTCGTTCGAGCTGATCGCAGTTTGGAACGCTACACCCACATTCGCTCAAGGCCAGCGGCCCGCCGCGCGTCTGCCAGATGGCCACGATGCATGTACCAATGATCGGCGACATACTGCAGACAAAGCCGGTAGGTGCCGATGGTGTCTTCGAAGCCCGCTGGCACGTTCGCGCTCGCCCTATCCAGATCGTCCTCGGAGAGCGAGTCAAGGAGCGCCATCGTCGACTGGCGTACCTCGCGGCACTTGGCGAGCACCTGCTCGAACGGAGGGTACCGACCGATGTCGTTGCTCACGTCGGCTCCGTCGAAGACCTCCTCCCACTCAGCCAGTGGATTCTCCTCGCCGAGCATGAGCCGCCGGACAACTAAAGCCTCGATGTAGGCCAGGTGGCCAAGCACCCACAGCGTATGGCCGCCTCCTTTGGGAGTCGGGAACACTAGCGAGTGCCCCCGCATTTCCTCGACACGAGCCAACACGCGGTCCCTGCTCTTCGTCAAGTTGTCCCGTATGAGATCAATGGATTGCATGGCCTCTCCGTCAGGCGACCGCTCAGCGTTCTAACGCCTGAGCTAACCGGACGGCGGCAGAGGCGTTGAATACTGATTCCGCGCCCATCCGCCGCTCCGGTTGAGCGACTTGTTAGCTGGCCTGACGAATCCCAAGCCTCAGGCCGATTCATTATGCTAGGGCACTTGCTTCACCGGCGGAGGGTTCCATTTGCCGGTGAGCGCCTCGGGCGTGGGGGCGTAGAGACGCATGGTCAGGTTGAACGGCTCTTTGGGCGCGGGAAGCCAATTGGCCTCCAGATCCTTGCCGGGACTTTCGTTCTGGAAATACAGATCGAGCGAACCATCGGCATTGGTCTTGAACGGCATGTAACTGCTGAGCGCGAAGCGATTCAGCGCGTTGCCGACTTGGAAGCCCTCTGCGTCATAGAGCGTGATCGACCAGAAGGCGTTCACGGGCGGTGTTGCGCCCTTGGCGAAGTGCATGGTGTACTTGTTCGCGCCATTCAGCGGCTTGCCGGCTGCATCGCCGAGGTTCAGCGGATAGATCGCATCCTCGGGGAGGTTCGCGCCAAGGCCGATCTGGGCGACGAGGGCCCGCTTCAAGTAGTAGTTGCCGTACACGCCCACCGTGTCGGTGTTCATCGACCAGCCGTTGGCGACCCGGGCCAACGTCGGCAGTTTCCACGCCATGAGTTTCTGGCCTTCAGCCGGGGCGGCTTCGAGGGCGCCTCGAATCACCGTGTCAACGTTGTTGATATCGAAACTCTTGCCAGGTTCGATTCCAAGGCGCTTCATCTGCGCAATGATCGGCTGGTCGGTGACATGAGGCGGATGCAGTTTCATCAGTTCCGCTGCATAGGCGAAGTACTTACCCGCGGACATGGTGTCAACCTGGGTCTTGGGCGCGGTCTTCATGTCCACACTCGGATCGATCTTTACAGTCATCTGGGCGGGCGGCTTGCCCCAACCCGAGAGCGGGGTGACTTTGTAGCCCGCCTGGATCTTATTGACAGCAGGGTAATCGGCGGCGCCATCGGTCTTGGTGCGGCCGATTACCCAGACATATGGCGTCGGTGCGGGAATGTGCGAGAAGCCGCTCGGCACCTCGCCCGTCCAGCCGGGAGGCGTGACAAGGAAGTTGCCGGCCTGAGTGCCGGTGGTTCGCCAACCCGGCGAAGCGAACACGTCAGTCCACATGTCGAGCATGGGCAGCAGGTAGTAACGGCCATCGGTATCCGGCGCGGAGACGATCAGAGGTTCCTTCGTCAGGTCCAACCAGGCGACGGAATAGAGCGTGTCGAAGTTGACGCGCACGACCAGTTTCAGATCGGCAGGCGGGTACTCCGGGACGCTGACGAACATGTTCATCGGTCCCTTGGCGAACTCTTTGCCGGGTTCAACGTTCGTGCTTTGCAGACGGGTAATGTCCATCGATACCAGCGGATAGAGGTAGATGTAGGCGTCCACGGCGATGGCACGCGCCTCCGCTGCGCCGATCTTGTCTTGGGCGTGAGCTTGGATCTGTGGAAGCGCAAGCAGCGCTATGATGCACCCCAGCGCGATGAGTCTTGTGCGTTTTATCATTTTGTGTCTCCTTTGGTATTGAGCCGGATGAAAAGTTGGGTAGCTAACGATTAAGAGTTTTTGTGGCGCGTGAACCGAGGAAAGGAAAGAGCCGGCAATGCGCAAGCCGCCATAAAAAGTCCAGTTGAACAGAACCGGTTCCTCCGCGCCCCATTTGGCGCAGCTGTTGCAATTGGAATTTGAACCGATCTTATTCTCTCGCTGAAGACATTATAACCTGGCGAGTGATTCCAGGGGTAGGAATATTTCCCCGCCTTGCCTCACCCGGTGGCCAGTGAACCGGCAGACCGGTCCAAACCGCTTCGAAAAATCACGGTCGAAGCCGGAGGAAAGCATTCGCCGGCGACAAGCAAGACGCGCTTCGCCCGGCGCCTCCGTGGTGCGGGAGACATTCTTCAGACGGAACAGACCCGTTCTGGAAGCAGCGGGATTCATGGCGGGGGTCTCGATCTCGGGACGGCAACGCAGACCGCGGCCAAGGCCATCTCGCCGATTTTGCAGACCGGGCAAGTGGCGAACGGTTTCCCGGATGGGTGGTCAGCCGGCTTCGGCTCCGGGGACAGGGCCGGATCCGCCCCGGGCGGGAATGGCGCGGCCAGGCTCAGCGACAGAGAGACGCGGAAACCCACTCATTTCCTTCCGGGGAGAGGGCGCCGTCGGGAACGGGGCAGTGGACGTGGGGATGGTAGTCCAGGGTGCGGGTCCAGGTGTGCAGAACGGCCAGGATGCTGATCCGGCCGCCCAGATGGCGGGGATCCAGGCACAGCTCCAGCAGCGACTCCGCCGCGGCGCTCATGCCGCTCCCCATCGCCCTGGCCCACGCGCTGGCCCGGCGCCTGGCGGCGGTGCGCCGCGACGGCACGCTCGCCTACCTCGGCCCCGACGGCAAGACCCAGGTAACGGTGGAGTACCGCGGCGGACGCCCCGTCCGCGTGGCCGCGGTGGTGGTGAGCGCCCAACACGCGCCGGGCGTCGCGCCGAAGCGGCTCGAGGCCGACATCCGCGAGCGGGTGGTCGCGGCGGCCATCCCCCCGGAATTCCTCGACGCGCGGACGGCCTGCCACATCAACCCCGGCGGGCCGTTCACCACGGGCGGGCCGGCGGCCGAAATCTCCGGAGGCTGTGGACGAGGAATAGCAACCTTCAGCGCTGAACGCCATGTTTTCGGATTGATGAACCGATGGCCGATGATGAAAAATTATCTACCTTTGATTCAGGCGTTGATTGATGCACTGATCGTGCTTGAATTTGCGGGCTCAGATGAAATCAACCCTGATACGGCCATCCGAGCGATGGAACACATCGCCGCCAACCTGTCGACTCTGGATCCTGCGGATCAATTGCTTCTCCGTGGGCATCTTCATCAGATTGCCGCAGACGCTCAGGACCATGCCTACAAGGAGTTCATCTCTTCCCTGCCTGACGTGCTGGGCCTGGTTCAATGACGAACATTCAGTCATCAAAAACCCCAAATACCCAAGCCCAACTGCCAGATGATCAATGACCAATGAATCCCTCTGTGTCCTCTGTGCCTCCGCGGTGAATTCTCCCCGCCGCTTCGCCGGTTCGCCCTTTCACTAACGGACGTCGGACTTCGGAAATCGGATATCGAGTCTCGCCTTCAACGATCAACCATCAACCATCAACTCTTCATCAGGCGGGACGCCTGAACCACATCAGGCGGGACGCCTGAGCCACTGTCGCCGCCAATCCGCTCCTCGGCTTTCCATCGACAAAAAGGAATGCTTGGCGTCTTCGCGCCTTCGCGAGCCGATTTCTCCCTCCACGCCCTCTGCGTCTCCGCGGTGAATCTCCTTCTCCGATTCGCCCTCTCGCCATTCCATTGACAAAAAGAACCGCTTGGCGTCTTGGCGCCTTCGCGAGCCGATTCCCCCTCCGCGCCCTCTGCGTACTCTGTGGTGAATTCCCCCGCCGGCGGTCGGGCTATTGGATGAGCAGCAAACTGTCAATTCCGATCATGGGATTCAAACGCATGATCTGGTGCCAGGCGATCCTTTCGCAATTGAAGCGTGTCTTCCATCTCCCCCTGCGACAGGATCGTGGAACCGTCCGGCCCGGCGGCGGAGGCCGCCTGCAGCGCGTCGATGACCCGGCCCAGACCGGCGGGCGTGAACCCCGTCTCCGCCCAGGCCTCTTCGTCCCAGATCACCAGCTGCCAGCCGTTGTCCAGGGTGATCCAGTCCAGATCCAGGTCTTCCGCTTCCCCTGTCCCTGTCTTTTCCACGCTCAGCTCTTCCGCTGCCGGCAGTGATTCTTCTTTCACCACACCGTCTCTGTTTGTGCGACGCATCGTCCACCTCAAAAATTCAAAAAACAGGCTGCCACTCCCCCCTTGCCGCCGGCCCCGTTCCCTGCGCGCGTGTCACTTCAAACTCGAGACCGGCCCCTGAGCGGCAGCCCGCGGCGCTGTCTGCGGTGCCGCCCGGTGGGGCGCCGTATCCCGCGCGCCCTCAGGCGGCCCTCGTCTCTCAGGCGACGGCCACTGTACATCCGGATCGTTCTGTGGCGCGGAACGGAAAACAACTTTTCCCCCGGACGGTTCAGTCATAATCCGGCAAGGAGTTGTCTCAGGATGACAGGTTTGAAGGTTCGGGAACCGTTGATGGTTGATGGTTGATGGGACCTGGGGCCGAAGTCAAATTCACCACAGAGAACGCGGAGGACACAGAGACTTTTGATGGCTGATCGTTGATGGGTCGTGCTCGTAATTCGTAATCGTCATCGTAATCGTGATCGTAATCGAGACTCGAGATTCGAGGCTCGTTCCCGCCATGCGGACGTCGGACATCGGATTTCGGGCGGCCTCGATTTACCACAGAGGACGCAGAGGACACTGAGTTATTTTAATGTTCTGAACTCGATTCGCGATCTGTCGTCACACCTTCAATTCATCGACTCACCGATTCACCCATTCACCGACTTCCACCTCGCCCCCAAATAGCCAATAAAATATAAGTAATCACCGATAGCCAATAATCTGAAATGGACAATGACAATTGTCCGATGATCAATGACAAATGGATCCTCCGCGCCCTCTGCGACCTCTGCGGTGAATCTCCCCCGCCGGGTTGCCCCCTCGCCATTCCATTGACAAAAAAGAACCGCTTGGCGTCTTGGCGCCATCGCGAGCCGATTCCCCCTCCGCGCCTCCGCTCCTCCGCGGTGAACTCTCCCCCGCCGCCTCGCCAGTTCGCTCCCTCGTTGGCACACTCCCAGCGCTAAGATCCCCCTTGGCGCGGGGCCCCCGGCTGTGCTATCGTCCGCCCAACGGTCACCTGAGGCGGAGGGTACCCCATGGGGAGAGGTCGTTTTCTCTGCTTCCTTCTATTTCTGTCCGCGCTCGCGTGGAGCGGCTGGGCCCAGGCGCCGCCCGGCGACGCCGTCGCGGAGTATGAATACTACCCCGACGGTCTGACCCGGACGATCCGCCACGCCAACGGGGTGGTCTCCGCCTTCGACTACTTCGACAACGGCCGGCTGCGGAGCGTCGACACCCGCGCCGCCGACGGCGCGCTGGTCAGCCGCTACGAGTACGACTACGACGCCGACGGCTGCCGCGTCGAGATGCGCGAGTGGAACGCCACGCCGGCCCGCCGCGCCGCCGACCCGCTCTGGGCCGCCGCCCCCGCCGTCACCCGCTACGGCCACGACAACCTCGGCCGGCTGGCCTGGGCGGAGTATCGGCCCGCCGACCCCGGCGCCCCGTACCGGCGGGTGGAGTACGCCTGCGACGCGGCGGGCAACCGGCTCGGCGAGACCGCCCGCGAGCACGCCCCCGACGGCGCGGTGCGCCGCACCCTCAAGGACCGCCGCTTCGTCATCGACAACCGGAACCGCCTGGCGGCGGTGATCGACGCGCTGGCGCCCGAGCGGAGCGTCCGCTACCTGGCCAACGCCGCCGGCGACACCGTGGCCCGCATCACCGGCGTCATGGGCCCCGACGGCGAGATCGTCCCCGGCACGGAGAGCCACCGCCTCCTCTTCGACTGGGACGCCGCCGGGCGGCTCCGCCGGGTGCGCCAGGCCACCCCCGGCCCGGACGGCGCGCCCGTCGAGGAGCTCCTGGCCGAGTTCCGCTACGACTACCGCGGCCGCCGCGTGGCCGCCCACAGCCGCTTCGTCGCCCTGGGCGGCGACGCCGTCCCGGCGGAGAGCCGCCTCTACGTCTACGACGGCGACGCGGTGCTCGCCGAGTACGGCTTCGAAGCCGACGGCCGCACCCCCTACCGCGCCCGCCAGTACGTTTACGGCGACGGCCTCCTGACCATGGAGGCGTACGCGCCCCCCGGCACCGGCGCACCGTCGCCCTCGCCGGCGGGCTTCGAGCGGGGGACGGCCGCGGCCGGATGGCCTTCACCCACCGGACCGCCCGCCCGCGCCGGCGTTCCAGGCGCAGGTCCGAACACGTCCGCCGCCCATCCGACGCTCCCCGATCCCGCGTCGCCCCGCATCATCACCGAGGCGGACCGCTTCGCCTCCTGCTCCGGCTCATCCCCCCGGAGCGCCGCCCCAGCGTACCCGACGCCCGGCTCTTCTCCCGCCTGCACGCCCCCGGTTTCCACCGGCTCCCATCTCCCATCTCCTGTCTCCCCGCTCCCATCTCCCGCTTCCCGTCTCGCGTCTCCCGTCTCCCCGCTCCCGTCCCCCACGGGCGTCTACTTCTACCACCTCGACGCCCTGGGCTCCACCGTCAACCTCACTGCCGCCGACGGCGCCGTGGCCGAGGCGTACCTCTACGACGCCTGGGGCAACTACCGCGAGCTGGACGTGCCGGCCGCCGACGTCCCCGCCGGCTGGACCTGGGTGGTGGACCCCGACCTCGACGCCAACGGCCTCTACTGCTGGGCCACGTACCAGGCCTGCCTGCAGGGCGCCTTCACCACCGCCGCCGGCGCTGCCGCCCCCGACCTCAACCGGATCACCTACACCGGCCACGCGTTCGACCCCGCCACCGGGCTGTACCACTTCCAGGCGCGGTTCTACGACCCCGAGGCGGGCCGCTTCCTGTCGGCGGACCCGTACCTCGGCGACCCCGCCACCCCCCCCAGCCTCCACCGCTTCCTCTACGCCTACGGCGATCCGCTCCGGTACATCGACCCCACCGGCCGGATGACGGTCAACTACACCGACCGGGCAGCACTGGCCGGCAAGCGCCCCGCTCCGCCCTCGCAGTGGGGCGTCCCGGCGGAGCTGAGCCTGGCCGAGGCGGCCGTCCACTACGACCTGCGGCGGATCTACGGCGATCCGGCGCACGGCGCGGCCGAGCAGTACCAAGTCGTCGGGGAGAAAATCCGGGACAAGCAATCGCGCTACCTGGCCACCCTGAGCCTGGGCGCGGACGACTACGACGCCGCAGGCAACCCCCGCTGGGAGAAAATCTGGCGCGAGTTCACCGCCGCGACCGGCGGCTACGCCCGGTCCATCACGGACCTGAAGGCGCGGCTGTTCCAGGCGATGCGCGAGGGCGGGCCCGTGGTGGACGTGAGCGAGCTGTTCTCCGACGCGCACGATTTCTCCGCCGCCCTCACCGAGCTGACCGCCGACCGGGTGGCCACCGGCCCGGGGCCCATCGGCGGCATCCAGCGCCAGGCGTCCTATGTGGGCCAGGCCGGCATGGCGCCCGAGTTCACCGCCGCGGCCGGGGCGGCGGGCCTGGCCGCCGACACCGCCGGCTGGGCCTCGCTGGGTCTGGGCGCCTACCGCGCCGGCAGAATCACCGTGGAGCTGATCCAGGCCGCCCGCGCCCTCCCGGGCGAGGGAAATTTGATCGAAAAGATCGGGAGGATCCTCCGCAGCCAGTCACCGTTAAGTGAAACAAATTCGGGTTGGAGTCCTGGTACAGCACAACACAAGGGAGCGGAGGCTGTTGAACCGATCACCGATCCGGCAAGGATGCTTCCGGCTGGAAAATCGCTTCCGAGAAATCCATTTCATCATATCTTCCCTCAACGTGCTGATCTTGCGGAAAAATTTGCACAAGCAGGAGTTGATGTAGATAAATTCACATTGCAATTACCCAAAGATCTCCATATCGATATCCACAGAGGAGCTCCACGCGGCGGCCTTTGGAATAAAGCCTGGGATGATTTTTTCAAAAAGAATCCGATTGTCAGAGCAGAAGACATCTATAAAAAAGCAGGTGAGTTAATCCACCAGTTTAGAATACCTGGTGGGCCAGTTGTACCCTATCCAAGGAAATAATTATGGACAAAGCATTTCTCATGGCACCGGACGATGAAGGTTGGGGAAGTCAGAATCATTACCTGATCAACGCAGTTCATGAGTGCTGCCTGCCAGGAGTGTCGTGTATTGTCTGCGGCAGCACGTGGTCCAGTGTGGGAATCATCTATCCGTCTATACCCTGCTCCTTGTTTTCGGATTTTCGAGACGCTTTGAGGCCTCGCCCTTCATCTCTTGATGAATTTGTAGAACTCGTCAAGGCCGTAAGGTCTCGAATTGGAGGGGATCAGTGCATCTTAAATCCTGGAACAAGCTTTGGCCCACTGTCTGGCACAGCGTCCGGTAAATTCGGTGATTTCACCTGGGTGAATCCTTGGACACCCCTGGTTCGGTTGAGTGTTTTTGATCAGCTTCGAAAAAGAGGTTTGGAGCTGATCGGCGTCGAAGCCCGATTGCGGTTTCGAAACCGAGAGATGGAATCACTGCTCGAACTGGAAGCGCATCCGCGCGTGGAACTGCATGACCGTTGCCTGCCCGACCGCCCGCCGGCCTGTTCGGCCTGCGGCCGGAGGGGCATTCAGGCTCCCGACCGGATCGTAGTCGCCAAAGCCTCATTCAACGAGAACATCCCCATCCAGCGGATCGTGGAACTGCCTACCTATCTCGTGGTCAATGAACGAATGGCAGCGCTGATCCTGGAGATACAGCTTCGCGATGTGGTACTGGATGAAATCGAGATGGCATGACACGGATCTGTTCGATTCGCTGGATTAGCCAATGGCTGACGGTGCCGGAGCGCCCAAGGAATCCGCCACAGGCGAGCGCGTGATCTCACCGTCGCAACTGCAGCGGCCAACGATGATTCGATCCGCGACGGCATGCCTGAGAATTCGCCCCACCCGAAACGGAGGCGCCCGGGAGGGTTTCATGCCGGTGTCAGAGCGGGAGATCCGCATCGCCTCGAACGCTTCCTCTCAAGAGATTGGCGCGGCATTGATGCGAGGATTCGCGTGGTGCGCAGACTTCGATTAGCAATTACCACATGCCCGGCTAACTCCCGGATCGCCGGGCCGGCGGCTGAACCGGACATCCGTCTGGCGGAAGAAGCACTGGGCGTCCGGTTTCCACCCAGTTACCGTCTTTTCCTCGCCCGCTGCGGCGCCGCCGTCGGCGACGGCTTAGACCTGGCCGGCCTGTTCGAGGACGACACGTCGGCAGGTCCGCCGCTCTGGAACCACGTGGTTCGGCTGACCCTGCGACTTCGCCGCGCCGCCCGGGGCAGCCTGCCACCGGCCTATGTGGCAGTATCGGGCGATGGGTGCGACTGCATCCACTACATCGACACAGCGAGCCACCGTCCCGATGGGGAATCTCCCGTTGTCGCGATGGGTCCCGGCGCCGAGGCGGTGACCATCGCCGACAGCTTCGCCGACTACGTGATCCGGAGGAGCCGGAGTTAGTCGACATGATGGTGAATTCCCACTCCATCCCCCCCTGTGCGTGTATCGGCACGCCCGTTCGGACCGCCACGAGATTAGCCAGGCGCAACCCGGCGCAGCCGGGTAGCGCCTGGACAAGCGATGGTGTTTGCAGAATGCGCGCCCCGGGGGACGGGGCGCGGAGAAGCAAAGCATTCGCCGCCACCCGTTCTCCGCGCCCCGCGGCCGCGGGGCGCGATCACTTCTTTTTGTCCTTCTTTCCCAGGCGCTGCCCCGCGTGCGCGGGGCTGCGCCTGGCTATTTTCGTTGTGACTACGTGGACCTTGCCGGTCGATGGCGGGATGGCCGATCCGGCCGATGGCGCGGACACAATCCCGCCCAAAAGTGTCAGAAAACGGGGGTGGCTGAGTAGCCGGATTTACGGGCTCAACGTTTGATCCTGAGCGCGAGAGTCACTGATATGATCAAAGTCGAACCCGGCAACTGACAAGGGGCAGGCATGTCTGTTACCTTCGACCTGACCGTACAATATTCTCGAGATGTTGATCCCCTCCTCGTCACACAATCCCTGCTTTCTGAATGGCAGGCCGCGGATCATCCTCCATTGTTGTTTTTTCCTAGAACCGGACATGCTGTTATTCCAGACTTAGACTTCCTGCGAAAATCATTCGTTTTCAGAGGCGGAAGCGATGTTCGAATCAATCTGAAAACCTCACGTTCGCGGACGGATATCGACAAGGTGGAGTTATATTTTACTAATCCGAATGCTCAGTTTACGCGGCCGGTGAACTACTGCTCCATCTCATTGACGCACATACCCAACAAGAACAGGTTCGGTGATTTTTCTTTCCAAAGCTTGGCACACTTGTTTTACCAATTGGTCGTCGCCGGCCCTGCGCTCAGCGGCACTATCGACTCGCCCGAGGTGATGTTCTCACCCTCGCCGATCTGGGACATCTGCGTGGAGATCGCCGAACGACGCGGAGACAACAGCTGGCCGCAGCCTATCTTTTGGATGACATATCTCTCGGCCTCAAGTCTGTCTCTTGCCGGAGGCATAGATCGTTTGTCAGCCGCCGGTCTGCGGATCTGCTCGCGGGATGAATCACGGGGAGTCATCGTCGCGACTGGCGAGACATTCCCCCTGGACACCCGATGGCACATCGCCGAGCTGATACGCATCATGAAATTTCTTGAGATCATACGGTAGCTGTATGCCTAATCGAACAATTTCGCAAACACAGTACCAAAGTTGCAAAATCAGTACGGATTGAGGTCCTCACCCAATTCATTGCAGATCGTGCTCATCGAATTCTTCGAGATCTCAAGATTGGCAATATTGAAGTGAAGGTCGTGCCACAGCCATGAAATACGAACTCATGATCCGCTCGATCCCAACCGCGGAGATCGGAATCCCGGAAACGCACGCCCGGATCGTCTCGGCGATGAACGGCATCTCCCCTCCATGGGGATTCGGGGGACGCGGTGGCCCGCCGGCGCCCGATTGTGGCCGGGAACTGCTGGCTGAATCCAAATTGTCCAAACATCTCGGACCCGGTGTCCGTGGCTCAATCGTTTACAGCTACCGAGCCGGCCTCAGGGACGCGGGGATGTCGGACGATTTCATGAAGATTGAATTCAATCCGACCAGGCAGGATTACCAGGCTCTTGTACAGGAAGTTTTTCCTAAATATATACTTGCTTTCTCGCCTTATTCTGCCTTTGTGGGTGATGCCGATTGGGGTCTGGCCGATTGGCCGGAAGAGAAAAAATGCGTGACGAATTCACGATATGGAATCTATCGCATCTACCCCGTCCACTTTCTGGGAAATTTGCTTTGCCAGAGAACATTCCAGAAGATGCCCGGCGATCTGGTCACCGTGCTGTCGCGAGATTGTGAGCATGTTGAATTGATGAGTGAGGGTGTCCTGATCATCCAGACGAGCCGGATCGTGGGCAGAGCCGAAGCAGATGCAATCAACGAATTGCTCTGGAACCGATTGGGCAGGCAGCGTCCGGGCAGTGCCAGTTGAAGAGCGAGAATGATGAATAATTCTCTACCTTTAATTCAGGCGTTGATTGATGCACTGATCGTGCTTGAATTTGCGAGCTCAGATGAAATCAACCCTGATACGGCCGTCCGAGCGATGGAACACATCGCCGCCAGCCTGTCGACTCTGGATCCTGCGGATCAAGTGCTTCTCCGTAGACATTTTCATCAAATTGCCGCAGACGCTCAGGACCAGGCCTACAAGGAGTTCATCTCTTCCCTGCCGGACATGCTGGGCCTGGTTCAATAACGAACATTCAGTCTTCAAAAATCCCAAATACCCAAGCCCAACTGCCAGATGATCAATGACCAATGAATCCCTCTGCGCCCTCTGCGTACTCTGTGGTGAATCGCCCATGCCGTTTCGCCGATTCGCCGGTTCGCCCTTTCGCTAACGGACGTCGGACTTCGGAAATCGGATATCGGGTCTCACCTTCAACGATCAACCATCAACTATCAACCATCAACTCTTCCTCAGGCGGGACGCCTGAGCCACTTTCTCCCGCCGCTCCGCCTCTCTGCTTTCCATTGACAAAAAAGAACCGCTTGGCGTCTTGGCGCCTTCGCGAGCTATTTTCCCCTCCGCGCCCTCCGCGCCTCGGCGGTGAATCTCCCCGCCGTTTCGCCGGTTCGCCCTTTCGCTAACGGACGTCGGACTTCGGAAATCGGATATCGGGTCTCACCTTCAACGATCAACTATCAACTATCAACCATCAACTCTTCCTCAGGCGAGACGTCTGATCTACATCAGGCGGGACGCCTGAGCCACTGTCGCCGCCAATCCGCTCCTCGGCTTTCCATTGACAAAAAGTATCGCTTGGCGTCTTGGCGCCTTCGCGAGCCGATTCCCCCTCCGCGCCCTCTGCGTCTCCGCGGTGAATCCCCTCGCCGCCACCCCGCGCGCCGCGGTCCGGTGTGGTACAATGCGGGCAGGAGATGGGCCATGACCGATGCCGACACGCAGTTACTGCGTGACTTCAAACAGTTGATCGACCGCTTCGTCTCCGGCGCCGAGGTCATGCTCTACGGCAGCCGTGCCCGAGGGAATCCCGACCCCTCGTCGGATTACGATTTCATCGTGCTGACAGAGCGCTCCATCCCCGCGGAAACCGACGCCCGGCTTCAGGACGCCATCTACGACTTCGAGCTGGACCGGCAGGTGGTGTTCTCGATCCTGGTCTTTTCGCGCGACCAGTGGGACACCCCCGGCACGGTGGCGGCCCCCTTCCGCCGCCGGGTGGAGCGCGAGGCGGTCGCCCTGTGAACCCGGACGACCAGACCACCGTCCGGTATCGCCTGGATCGAGCCGCGGAGGCGCTGGCGGAGGCGCAGCTCCTGCTGGCTCACGGACACACCCGCACGGCCATGAATCGCCTGTATTTCGCGTGCTTCTACGCAGTCTCCGCCCTGCTGCTGACCGAAGGGCACTCGGCCCCCAAACACAGCGGGATCCGGGCGCTGTTCGATCAGCACTGGATCAAGACCGGCCGCCTGCCCCGGGAATCAGGCAAGTTGTTCCGGCGGCTGTTCGAGGAGCGCCAGCGCAGCGATTACATGGATCTCGCGGCGTACACACCGGCCGAAGTCGCCGCCCTGATGGAACAGGTCCCGCCGTTTATCGACTCCATCCGCCAGATCGTGAACGCCGCGACCGGAGATTGATCGTTGACAGTTGATGGTTGATCGTTGATGGTTCGTGCTCGTAATCGTCATCGTAATCGTGATTCGTAATCGTGATCGTAATCGAGACTCGAGACTCGAGGCTCGTTCTTAACCCTAAATCTTCTCTGTGCCCTCCGTGTCCACTGTGGTTAACCATCGGACTTCGGATTTCGGACAGCCTGGATTCACCACAGAGGACGCAGAGGACACTGAGTTATTTTAATGTTCTGAACTCGATTCGCAATCTGTCGTCACACCTTCAATTCATCGACTCACCGATTCACCGATTCACCGACTCACCGATTCACCCATTCACCGACTCACCGACTCACCGATTCACCCATTCACCGATTTACCCATTCACCCATTCACCCATTCACCCATTCACCCACTCACCGATTCACCTATTCACCCATTCACTCATTCACTCATTCACCAACCTTCTCCTCGTCCCCAAATAGCCAATAAAATATAAGCAATCACCGATAGCCAATAATCTGAAATGGACAATGAAAAATGTCAGATGATCAATGACAAATGAAACCCTCTGCGCCCTCTGCGTACTCTGTGGTGAATCTCCTTCGCCGGTTCGCCCTCTCGCCATTCCATTGACAAAAAGAATCGCTTGGCGTCTTGGCGCCTTCGCGAGCCGATTCCCCCTCCGCGCCTCCGCGGTGAATCTCCTTCTCCGATTCGCCCTCTCGCCATTCCATTGACAAAAAGAACCGCTTGGCGTCTTTGCGCCTTCGCGAGCCTTCTCCGCTGATCCCCCGATTCCGCTCTTCGATCCCGTTTTCCTTCCCGCCGGGCGTTCACGAGGGATATAGTGGAATCGCACGGATCTCGGCTGAGACCGGAGGCCCCATGAAAGCTCTCGACCGATTTCTCGGCACGATCTGGCTGCTGGCGCTGCTGGCGGGGGCCGCCTGGCCGCAACACGTCAACGCCGGCGGCCCGGCGGCCCGGCCGCCCGACCGCGACCGGGAGCGCCTCAATTGGCAGCTCCCGGAGCGGCTCATGGACGAGGCGGGGATCCGGCCCGGCCTCACCGTGGCCGACGTCGGCGCCGGCGACGGCTACTTCACCTTCCGCCTGGCCCGGCGCGTGGGTCCGGCGGGGCGCGTGTTCGCCACCGACATCGACGACGGTGCGTTGCAGGCGATCCGCGACGGCGTGAAGGCGCAGGGTGCGGAGAACGTCACCGTGGTGCTCGGCGCCCCCGACGACGTGCGCCTGCCCGAGGGGCGCATCGACGTGGCGCTGATGGTGAACGTGCTCCACCTGGTGAAAGATCCCGCGCCGTTTCTCGCCTCCGTCGCCCGTTCGCTGAAAACGGGCGGGACGCTGGTGGTCGTGGGCTGGGACGCCGACAAGCTGGCCCCCGAACTCCACAGCCGGGGCACCGAACGCGAGCGCCACACCCTGCCCGCCTACCTGCGCACCCTCCACGGCGCCGGCTTCGAGGTGGTGGCCACGAAGAGCTTCCTGCCCCTGCAGCACATGCTCATCTGCCAACCGGCGAGACAGTGAGAAGTGAACAGTAAACAGCGAACAGTGAACAGTGAACAGTAAACGGCGAAGATGTGGTCGGTACGTCACTGTGACACGGACTGTCTTGCGGGAACGGGTGAACGCTGTAACTTGTTGATAAATGGTACGCCCGGCAGGGCTCGAAACCTGCAACCCCCGGCTTAGAAGGCCCGCCAGTGGGCTTTTACGAGCCATCACCAGGCAACAACTGGCAGTATCAAAGCATGTCGCAGAGGCCGGAATATCGGGCCAAACGAGTCTATTTCGCATTGTCGCTGCGAGTGGCGAAACATCGTTCGATACCATGCCTTTTTATGGTTCAGTGTAACGCCGGTGTGACGCGGAAGGGGATCTGCGGAAAAATACGAAGTGCTTTATCCCGGCCATTCTTGCTGCGGGTGGCAACATTTTGAGGAAAGCAAAGCAGGGCAGAATGTTCACCTCGGATAATCGGGCTTCATTTCGGAGTGCCGGATGTGCAGCGCCACTTCCCGGTCGCTCAAGCGGTTGAGACTTTCTTCGTCAGAGAAACCGAAGTCGCCGGCGTGGATCACCGCTTCGCAGCCGTTTTCCAACGCCGACCGGTTGACCGGCGACAGCTTCCCATGGGTATCGGAGACAAGGAGAATTCGGATCATTCAGAAAATCATCTCAAGGGATCTATTCCATGGCAAAATCCCGGAGCCGGCTTGTGGCCGGAGTGAGAAATGCTTCCCCCGGCAGGTCGAAGACGCTTTGGAACTCGGCCGGCAGTTCCAGGATTCCTCCGATGCGCAGAGATTCCTGAAGGGCGGCCCGCAGCTCCGAGGCTTGAAGATAGGTGGACACTCCGGTCCAATCCCTTCCGTACAGGAACCGCCACATATACTGATGAAAGCGGAGCCGCGCTGCCCAGTTCACCCAACGGACCGGCCCCGTACGGAGGAAGGTCTGCCAATGCTCAGACTTCAACTGATAGCGGCGCTGGTTGCCTTGGCGGAAACTGTGCACCAAACCGGAGGATTCCATTTCCTGGCAAACCCTGAACAGGCTGGGTTGCGAATAGTGCACCCCGCGGGACAGCTCCGAGGGGTGGGCCGAATCATGGGTCAGCAGGTAAACGATCACGTCGGCCCTGATATTGAGGCCGAACAGATAACGCAACCTGAGCCAGAGGGTGGCAGCCGATTTTGTCGAGATCCCGGTGTTCAGATCACGCAAATGGACGGGGCCGCGCAGCCAACCGGCCCGTTGGAACGCCGGGTCCTGTTCCCCCCAGCCAGGCAGCGGCTGTCCATGAGGATCGAGAAAAAAGGCGGCTGGCCTTTCCGGCCGCGATATCCCGGCGAGACGTTTCCAGCGGCTGTCTCCTGAGATTTTTAAAAGCCAGGCGGCCGGGGCCCCCAACAGGGAGCGGTCCAACTCCGGCTGCCGGCGAGCCAGATTTCCCAGGCGCTGGAGGTTGATTGCCTCGCCGTGTGACACCAGCCAGGACAAAACCTCGTCGTAGAGGCGGGGATCCATCCGTCCCAGCTCCCAACTGGCCAGCAGCAGCGCCTCCGGATCGATCACCGCGACCAGCTGGTCAGCATTTACCTCAGGAGCGGTCCCGGCGGCAAACACGCCCAGACCGGCCCACTGCTCCCAGAACCGGGACAGGAGACACTCGGTGTATTCTTCTCTAAATACTTGCAGCGACATCGTCATATCCCAGTGCCCGGATACAGGCACGCAGACTGTCGCGGAAGGGTGACGACACATCATGTCCGATCGCCCAGCGCGCGGCCATCAGAATTTCTTCGCGCGCCGGCCGAAGCGCCAGCAAGTCGGCGTAGTGTCGGTCTTGGGGACCACGGTCCACCGCCGCATAAAGCTTCAGGTGGATCTGGTCCAAACGCCCGATGAAGTGAACGGTCAGGGTTGTGCCATACGACCGCGTGCTCCAACGACGGTCCAACCCTTCCGGCAAACCGCCATCCACCAGGCTGGTTGGACCCGGATTCAGCCACTTGGACGGCAAATGAAAGTCCGCCGCCACCCGCTCGACCGCGGCCGCCAACAAATCCGGGAATGGATCTGCCTTGCGGACCTCGCCGTTAACCACAAAGGCCAGGATGTCCACATCCCTGGTCGTGCGAGGGACAAGACCCAGCGCGCTTAAAGCCGCACCGCCACAGACAACCAATTCCGTCGGTACGGAGCTTCGCCGGAGCAGTTGTTCTCCGAGCGCTCCCATTAAAATATCGAGTTCTTTCGCTCCAATCTCATCCATGAGTTAAATTATACCTATAGAATCTATAGCTGCAACTTAATTCTTCAAATTCTCCATGACGGCTCGATGACCTCCTCCAGAATGGTCTCGGCGGCTTCCTCACCCCGCCCCTTGAAGTTGCGGAGGTCCAGGTAGAGCTGGATCGGGTGCACGACCTGAAGATCATCCACCGTCGCCGCTCCGTAGAACACGCCCTCATCGTAGGGACTCAGAATCGTCACGTTGGCGCCGCTGTCCACGGGTTTCAACTTCAAGCATTCCAGAGCATCTTCCGACATCGCTTCCACGAACGCCATGACTCGCTGATAAGTGTAAATCCGTGTAAGTTATTGAAAATATGGCGCACCCGGATGGGCTCGAACCTGCAACCTGCGGTTCCGAAGGCCGGCCAAGGGACTTTTATGAGCCATCACCAGGCAACAACTGGCAGTATCCAAGCATGTCGCAGAGGCCGGAAAATCGGGCAAAATGAGTCTTTTTCTAACTGTTGCCGAAAGCGGCGAAAAATCGCCCGATACTGGGCCATTTTGTGGTTCAGTGTGACGCCAGTGTCACAGGAAACTGGACCTGTAGGCAAGCCCGAAAGGCTGCAACCCTGCACGTTGTGTTGCTATGTCAGTCAGAATGCAGCAGCGGTGAATGGAAAGACACCGTTTTATGCCGGCGCTTCATTTTCTGCTCGACACCCCGAGAGAATGGGTGTATTTTTGACACAAATCTTGATATGATTTCGTGTCAAAAACTTTATGTCCAAACACAAGCAAAGCATTGACATAAAAGTCCTAAACAGAATCTACGGACATGGCCGGGGTTGGGTGTTCACTCCCAAGCATTTCAGCGATTTGGGATCACGGGATGCCGTTGCCGCTGCCCTGAAGCGGTATCGGCAAACCGGCCTGATCCGTCAGTTGGCCCGGGGACTGTACGATTACCCCCGCATCGACTCGGCGCTGGGAATGCTATCCCCCTCACCGGATGCCATCGCCCAGGCGCTCGTTGGCCGCGATGCGGTCCGACTACAGCCATCGGGCGCTTATGCGGCCAATCTGCTGGGCCTGTCCACCCAGGTTCCCATGAAGCTGGTCTATCTCACCGACGGCCCATCACGGACTGTGGTCATCGGAAAAAAGCAGATTATTTTGAAGCGGACCACACCCCGGAACATGGCCACGGCCGGCCGGATCAGCGGTCTGGTTATCCAAGCCCTGCGGCACTTGGGCCGCGCGCATGTGGACGAGGCAGTACTCGCCCAGCTCGACCGTCGTCTGGACCCCGCGAGCCGGGCGCAATTGTTGAGAGACGTTCGCTACGCTCCCGCCTGGGTTGCCGAAATCATGCGGCGGTTGGGACAGGACCTGGAAAAGGAACGCTCATGAACGAATTTCTGGAAGTACCCGAAGGCCGACGGCGCCTTTTGTGCGAACAGGCGCAGGACCGCCTGGGCCTTCCGCCGGCCGCCATCATGAATCGGTTTTCTATTTGCGCACTATGCGGGGATCCCGTGGAAAACCGCTATCTGGACGAAAAAGATCGATGCGGGTCGTGCTCCGGAGCGTCCTGATGAATCATCCCGCTCGACTTCCGCCGGCCCGGAAGCAGCGATGGTCCAAAGTCGTTAGGAGGTGTACATGATGGCGATCTCGAAATCCGCGGCATTTCTTGGCTTGCTGGCAGGTGTGCTGCTCGCCGCGCCGTATCCCGCCGCCCAAACCCTTCCCGAGACCGTCGCGGTGGTCACGGACACGACGGGAGAGGTGACGGATCTGGGCAGCTTGAGTTCGGGCGAAGAGTACTTCGCGGCATTTGACGTCGGGGGCAGCGGGCTTGTATTGGTCTTGAAAGAATATCGCGTTCCGTATTATGGCCACACCGAAGGCACCCACAGCCTGTTTGTGAAGTTCTCCCAGATGAAGGAAATCACCCGGATCAAAAAGGGGATTTTCAAGGTCGCCTTGTCCGACGGCACCTCCCTGGAATGCGGAATCGAAGACAACGCGTTCATCAAGGGACGCTGCAGTCTGGGAATGCTGACGCTGACCTTCGACAAGATCCAGTCGCTGCGGATCATCGCTTGCAAACCAGTTGTCATCCCCCCCCAACCCGGCGCGAAAGGCAGGATCATTCTCCGGGACGGCCGGGTGATCGAATCGGGCAACATCAATGCCTACTACTATGTCCCGTCAAGGTACATCAACGTATCCGGAGACCACAAGTTCAGCCAGACGCTCTGGATGGAAACAAAAAAGGGCGCAGCCGTGTTGGAGATCAGCATGCCGTTTTCTGATGTCGGCACGGTCGTGTTTGACAAGGTCAAGGCCGCGGCGGACAAGTCCAGCTACAGCACGGGGGAAAGCGTTTCGGTGACGTTGAAAAACGGCACGGTCCTGTCCGGGCGGGTTTTCGACGTTTCGTACCGAGACAAGAGTTTTGGGACATTGTGCGGCACATCGGGAGACTATCTGTTTCGGATCAACGGCCTGGGCTGGGTGGTGGACACAGTCCATTTTTCCGATTCATCGCCGGCAAAATGAACGGACCGTGGTGCGTGTTCAGCCTGCTCGTCGATTCACGATTACTCACTTGGGAGGATGTCATGCCATGGCTTAGAAAGGTTCTCTCGGCCGTCGCCCTCGGGCTATGGCTGGCCGCTCCGCTGGTCCAGGCCGCAGACGAAGCGAAGGTGGTGAGACTGGCGCGCGAATGCGCGGCGGGCAAAGCGAATGCCTGCCGGGAACTCGCCCGGATCGCCTTGACCGACAAAGACTGGTACCTGCGCCGATTCGCCGTCAAGCAACTGACCGACCAGACCGTCCTGGCCAGGATCGCCACGACCGACCAGGATGACCGGGTGCGCGAGGCCGCGGTGGGGCGGCTCACCGGCCAGGATCCGGCCCTGCTCGCCACCATCGCCCTGAAGGACACCGACGAAGATGTGCGCGAGGCGGCGGTGTGGAAGATCTATGACCAATCTTGGCTCGCGGAAGTCGTCAAAACCGCCGATGACAAGAAAATTCGCTACATTGCGCTGGACAATCTCACTCATCCGGATCAGGCTCTGCTGGCCGAGATCGCCACATCTGACGAGGTCCTTAGGTTGAGAAAGGTTGCGCTGAGAAAACTGACCGATCCGACGATCTTGGCGAGACTGATCCAGACAGACCTCGACGAGGAGGTCTATAAAATCGTCCAGGAGAAGCTGACGGATCCACCCACGTTGGCGGATCTCGCCCGGGAGGCTGGCAAGCCGTATGTCCGTCGCTTCGCAGTGGCGAACGTCATCGACCAGAACGTTTTATCCGAGGTTGCCCGGACGGATGGTGATGCGGATGTTCGTCGCGTGGCGGTTGCACGCCTCCTGGATCCGGTTCAGCTGGCCACTATAGCCCGGTCAGACAGCGATGCCGCGGTGCGGTTGGCCGCGGTGTCGAAGCTCGACGATTCGGCCCTTCTGATCGAGCTTGCCCAAACGGATGCCGACGAAACGGTCCGGAAACTTGCCCTGGAAAGAGGCAAACTACCGCTTTTTCAAAAGATTAGGGTTTCTGTGGACAGCAACTGGTATGCAGATGAACTTCGGCAGATTGTCATCGCCCACTTTGCGGGTATCCCAGTCGGCCAGGATACTTCTTCGGATGGGAATCAAACCCTCGTCGTGCAACTGTCAATTCCGAACGCTAAGCCCGTAAAAATTGTTTACCATCAAGAAGGACTAATCGTCGGAGGGTCCTCCATACACTACCCCGGCGCGTGGGCAGAGGCCCAGCTCATTCGGAGGCATACCGGATCAGGTTCACCCAGTCGGCCGACATCTCAGCACCTGATGAGATTTCAGACACCCAGTACACAAGACCGGAAGACGCACCGGTTCGAGACGCAGTCAAGAAAGCCGCCGAGGCCGTACTGGAGGATCTGATCCTGTCCACAGCAAACGACGAGGCTCAGAAACTGTTTGAGAATATGGCCCTGAACTCGCAAAATCAATACAACCGCATGAGGGCCGTGCGCAGGATCAGAAGCCAAAGTCTGCTTGCCCGTGTAGCGCGGAGCGACCGGGAACCGCTGGTGCAAGAGTCCGCAGTCGAAAATCTGACCGATCCGGTTCGATTGGCTGAAATAGCGCAATCGGATGGCACGGATCGTATCCGCCGTGCTGCCACAAAAAAATTGAACGACCCGAATGTTCTGTCCAAGATCGCGACGACTGAAAAGAATGAGCAGGTGCGATCGTCCGCGGTAGAGAAGATCATGGATCAGAGCCTCTTGGCCAGGATCGCTCGAACGGATCAGAATGCCGGCGTACGCTTTAGCGCGGTTGGAAAACTAACGGACCAACCGCTGCTCGCAGAGGTCGCCCGGACAGATGGCAACGAATTCGTGCGAAAAGCGGCTGTTGCCAACCTCACCGACCAACGGGTCCTGGCAGAAGTCGCCCGGAATGACAGTGACGCATATGTCCGCCGTGAAGCGGTGGAGCGGCTCACCGACCCGTCGGTTCTGGCTGGGATCGCTCGGTCGGAAAAAGTTGATCACGTGCGTGGCCTGGCAGTGGAGAAACTGAACGACGAATTGATTCTCGCCGAAATAGCCAAGCGGGACGAGGATTTCGACGTCCGCAGAATCGCTGTTGCCAGAGTTTCAAACCAACAGATATTAATTGAGATTGCTCGATCTGACACCGTCGCTGAAGTCCGACGAGCCGCGGTCTGCAAGCTTTCGGATCAGCAAGCCCTGTTCGGGATCGCTCAGTCGGACAGTGATGGGAGAGTGCGCAAAGCGGCGGTGGAGACTCTTACCGATGAAAATCTCCTGGGCGTTCTTGCCGGCGCGGATGACAACGAGAACGGGGCGCGCGGAGCAGCGCGGCAGCGCTTGTACCAGTTGAAGAGCGGGCGGTGAATTTGGCCATGAAAAAAAATGTGTCCGTGCTATGCCGGCAACATCTCCGGACAGCCCTTCTTTTGACTCAGTCCAGTGCTCGAAGGCGTTGCACTTCTTGAAAAAGGATCCATGATTGAAGATGTCAAAAAAGGTCATCTTATTGGGCTTGCCGTAGACGTCCTCGATCTTGCCCAGGTTCTGGTTGGTCCCTACCAATTCCACCGGCATACAGATTGACCATGCCTGGCAATTTCACCCGGAGCGACACAGTAGCACCCAACATCAGGCAATAGGACACAGTGATCTGTCACACTGGCCGGCAAATCCAATATTTATCGAAATTCGTGTAAATTATTGAAAAAATTGGCGCGCCCGGCAGGGCTCGAACCTGCAACCCCCGGCTTAGAAGGCCGTCAGACGGCCTTTTACAGCCTAAAACCAGGCAGTACCCGGCAACACCAAATCGTGTCAGGATAGTCGTAAAATCGGGTGTTTTCAGACTGTCTCGATCTGTCGCCGGAGATGGCGGACTACCGCCGGAAACCACCTGATTTTGTGCTTGAGTGTGACGCCAGTGTGACACGAAACGGGAACTACGGACAAATCGGAATTGTTATATCTCGGCCATCTCTCCTGAAGGCGACAACATTCTGGGGTAAGCAAAGCAGGGAAGGATAATCTCTTTGAAACCAGTGCGCCAGTTTAAGCAAGACACGCCAAGAGAATGAGGATTTTCGATGCAAATATTGATCCGCTTTCGGGTTAATAATTCCATGGAACTTGTGATTCAACACCCGAGCAAGCTCGTGAGCTTCTCTCATCTGAACAAATTAATCTCTAAGGCCCATTCTGCTGTTTGCGAGAAGCCAAGGTTCATCTGAACAGTTGCACATCGTCGGAATCTCTTTGCACCTTCCAGCATGCTTTTCGGCAACCCATAGCAGAATCCACGACACCAGGGTGCCCAGCAAAACAACAGTTGCGAGGATATTACGCAGTCTATCTTCATTTCAGGAACTTCACTAACTCTTCCTAATTTTCGACGTTGTATATCCCATCTAGCACCAGAAGAGCAGCCTGTTGGCTACAAAGACGAACGCCAACAAAGCCTTGACAGTAGCTATCAATTTAAAAAATGCACTTGATCCATTCATAAAATTGAGACAGTTGGGGATTGTCCAAAATTCAATATTGAAGTCATGGATTAACCGAATCAGTATTTCCTGATTCGTTAATCCATTGCTTTTCACATTCACAAAAAAACTATCATCAACTAACAGGAGAGAGAATTATGCGAAAGAAAGCAGACTCGCAAGAAAAACAAGGCTTTGAAGAAGAGCGGAAGATCAAGTTGACTCTAGCGGTTGCAGATGAACAGGTTGATCACCATGACCGACGTTGCCAGGACATTCTGGCCCGTGTTCTTGAAACATTCAATGGACGCGCCAATTCCGACCAAATTGTGAGGACCGTCGTTTCCAATTTTACCGAAGATTTCCTGAAAGCCTGGGAAGAAATCAATTCCGACTTAATTATCTGCAGGTTGGTGTCACCGGAAACCGCGGAGGCGTCCATTCGCTATTTCTGTGAAAAATTGAATGAGGAAATTGCAGCGAAACGGGCAGCGCTTGCTGTGACGGCGCATGAAATCTGTAAAAAGAAAAAGGATCTCGCCGCATCCGAGTTGAACATTCTCATCAAAATTCATGAAAACGTATCGCTTAACGAAGTTGGCATCCTCTGCATGGAAAGACAGGTACTCCTCAAGGAATCCCCTGAACAGTCAGAAATGTACGAAAAACTCTTGGCCGAAGTGCCAGCGTTGATCAATTGGATGACTAAGGACGCCACTGAAAGCGAGTTGAACGAAATGCAGAATCGCACTTTTCCGATAAGCTGTCAGGAGTTGGCTCCCAACCTCGTGAAACACCTGCCCGAGTTCATCGCCGATCTGGCTGAATATGTAAAAGAACACGGGGATGCCGGCAAATTGAAGCTCCAACTGATCTTGACCGAAAAGGGCGTGGCAATGAATACTCTGGCCAACGCTGATCGAGAATCCAAACCGGTTTTGCACACGGCAAAAGTCGCAATGCAATTCATTCACAACAGGAGCGCTGACAGGAGAGGAGACAATGGATAGCGATCATAATCAAGCAACCATCTGGTTTGATGTGGAAGAGAGAGCACTCAGGGCAGGAATACCAACCCACTATGTGAGCCAGTTGGTAAAAAAAATCGGTTCATTGCAAGCTTGTGGCGAAGAAGTGCTGGATATCCGGCAACTTCGACGAGGAGAACCGTTATTCGAAACCCTCGTTTCCCTATACGTCGCTGAAGCCAAGCGTCTGTTTTATTCAGAACAACTGAAATTGTGCGAAGAATCCTGCGATTTGAAAGAAAGCGAGTTGTGGCTACTGATCCGTAATGAATTCGGTTTCAACGCCAAAGAAATGTACATTTTGGACGTAGCCGGAATGAAACTACGAAAACGGCCGCAAGAAACCGTGTCTCCGAATGAAACCGAAACGTCCTACAGCGAGACTCTGGAAAGTTATGCCCAAATGGTCAAGGTTATTCTTCATGAACCACTGGCCGCTGGTCGGGTGCTGGATAATGCATCCATGCCGACCTGGTTAAGGGCGCTTGCAGGACAGATCACCTCAGGGAATCTTCGACCCCATTTGCGGGCACAACTTCAAGTCTGGTTGCGAGAACCTGCTGTTGCACGCGATATGAAGAGAGTGTCCGCTGGGATGGACCTTCCCAACTGGCTGACCGAGCTGCTGGACATATTGGGAAACAGAAAGCGCTTCAAACTATAATGGAGCAATTCTAGGACGTCATGAGACATCACAATCTCTTGACGAGCATTTCATCGGTGCATCCATGCCGTCTGTCCGGCGAACAAATGAACACAAGTTGTCTGAGGGAGGCAAACCGGGTTTCACAACCCGGTTTGCCCTTTTTTGTTCACGATCACTTCGAGTATTTTGTTCACAAACTCACAGTCGCAGATCGGTTTATATATTCCAAAGGAAACCGTCTGAACTGACAGCCCGGTCTTCTGCTATTCCATTTAAGATTCAATTTCGACGCTCTTTTCTCAGTCATTTTCCAGCTCATCCGCCCATTGCTTGAGCAGCATGTCCCGCTGTTCAACCTCAATCTCTTCGATATGGACTACATACCGCCATAGCACGGAATACAGTTGGCGCACATTTCCTGACCAGTTTTGGTCGAATTGGGACAGCACCCTGCCGATAATTTCGATTTCTGTATCAGTCAACACATCAAGATTCAACACCACTTGTAATCGGTTCAATAGACTCTTCACCATGGCGGGGATCTCTGTCCTTCGTTCACGCAGCGGGGGGATATGTATTTGCAGGACGCTCATCCGTTGTCGCAAGTCATCGCGAAAATTGTTCAGTTGCTTCAATACCTTATTGGAAGCGCAGACAAATTTTGCTCGGCGAAGCAAAGGGAGAGGCCCGAGTCCCCCCAGCGGACGCCGTTGATCGGTCTCAAGTATTCGGAGGATGGCAGCCTGCATCCAACCCGGCATCGCCTCCACTTCATCGAGAAATATGATCTCATTTGATGCCAAAAGGCCATCGGATTCTTTTGTTGCTCCGCCAAACGCGCCTTTAACCCAACCTTCCAACTCCGACTGAAAATGTTCCTCTTGAATATTGGCTACGTTTATGGCCGCGAATTCCGGATTTTTATCTCCTTGAGCCTTTAGCCTGAAATAGGCGAAGTGAATGAATCGGGCCACTATCTCTTTTCCTGTGCCTGTTTCTCCCGTGAGCAGGACAAGCGGCAAGGCAACTTTCGTTTCCCGTTTTGTTTCCAGAACGTTCCACAAGTAAGCTACCCGCATTGCTTCTTTCAGGCTGTGCCGCATACTTCCTTCAGCTAATAGAATTCCGGTTTGATAGGAAGAATTGAAATCAGCAATGTATGTCTGGATTTGGCCGAAAAACGCCCTCCAACCCTCTTCCCAACTCATCGGTGGATTCCTCCTGAAATCAGTTCTTTTCTTGTTTTCTTCCGACAGCATAAATGACTTGAGAATATAGAGACAAATCCTCCTCTCGGATTTTCTTCAAGATGGCATACAAACGCGCCTTTTTGAGACCTGTCATTTTCCCCAATTCTGTGATGGCCTCCTGCAGACACATCGCCTTGCCTTCACGTTGCCATCCAGTCAGGCAATCCCAGACCTCCCGAAAGCGGTCTTCCGACTTGCAATATCGACGGATGAGAGGGCTATCAAGTATTGGGACCGGAGCCCCTCCCTCAATAGAGACGGTGATGATGCTCAAGTACTGGTCCACATATTGATGTTTCCAACCCAAACGATCGGCTAACTCTTGTTTTTGTGACGATTGTCCCATCGATAATAGGCCCAGCATGCCGCATAGCTCGTCGAGCAGAGCACTCAAGCCCTCCTCTATTCCTCGGGTAAGATCATTGTCTTTTATGTCCGCTACTGGTTGACCGTCTAAAGGAACATCGGTTTCCCTCTCTGACAAGGTTCTTTCAACGATCCAAGCATCGCCCGACCAATGCACAAGGAGGGTGACGGGATTGGGGGCAGCACTCACGGCCAGGTCCATCAACTTGTATCGAGCATAAATGCATGCTTCCAGACGGGTACCAAATGTCCCCCACCAGTCAGGCGCTTCCTTTTCCAGCGCCTTCAAAAAATCAATCAAGACTGGACTGTCAAGAGACAGAGTGCCACGCAACATAGCGCCAAGTCGGCCAAGAGTCGATTGCGAGGCCTTTATCAAAGCGGGGAAATTGAATAACAGTTCTGCCTCGATAGCGGTGTTCAGATCTTCCGCTCTTCGATAAATTTGATCCAGGGAGGCGGGCCATTCCAAATGAGTGAATTCACCAGTCTCATCTGAGTCATCCGGATCGATTTCCGGGGGGTCCCAGATCTCACTTCCTGCATCATCGGCTGAAATCGGGTTTTGCAGATCTGGTGTTTCAAAGTCTTGCACTTTGAGAATTTCCAGAGTCCGCATTCCCAGTCGCTCCCGGCCTCTTGAGCGGTCCCGGTCCCGGCCCCGCTCACGCCTTCGTTTCATCGTCTTCCTCACTCGTTGCTGGAATGTTGGCTCCCGAGAATACTGCCTTCAACCCGCCGAGGGCAAATTCTTGTCCACGAGGTAATTTAATCATATGTCTAAGGAAGGATTCGTAGGAGATTCTCTCCATGAAGCGGTTGCCCCCTTCCTCGCCAGGATTGAATCGCAAGCGGCGGTTCGGGGAGCGCAGAATACCGGACAGTATGATCTCTACCCAACGGGCGGGCACGCCCGCCTGGGCCAATTGTTGGATCAATCCGCACAATGGCTGGATTTTTCCTGAATCGATCCCCAGTTCCTTTCCCCATGGGATGCTCGGCAAGAAGCCGAAATTCATATTCAACACGCGGCGCATATCGTTCAATCCAAAACTTTGTCCCTGGGAAAAAGCTTTCATGCTCAACTGAGTGCCCCGCTCGCCGACTGTCTGGCCGGCCACGATCCCAATCGGAAAACCGATGGGGAAATAAAGGCCAGTCATGGGATTTTCCCCAATGCACATCTGACATAGACCGTCTTTGCAGTTACAGGAGAGGGGACTTCTGGTTTGCCCGCGATCAGATTCGCCACGAAGGAGTGAGACGGCCGGAGAGAGAAAATCAGCACCGCAATCCGTGGTCGCTACTCGGAGATTGTATAATTTCTCAACCAACTGGCGTGTCAGATATCCGGCCGGTGCAGTGTTTAAGCCCTTGTCCATGATAGTGACTCGGGCGTCGTATGCGGAGAGGAAAAATTCCTCAGGAGGCATACCCAAAGCCAGAGGCTGAAATGTCCGGATACCTATCTGCCGTCCATATAGCGACACCTCGTTCGGAGACCCTCCGGAGTAGATGCGCTTGGCCCAAGGCTGATCGCCCCCTCGGTTCAATCCGGCGTAAAAGCCACGCCGACACGATTGCGTTTCCAATGTGTCGCGAAGCATCAAGCCAAGTTCGGGACTTGCCGATTCCGCGCCCGGTTTCAATTCAGTCACCGCTGGAATCACTTTCTCATTCAGGAAGCGAGTCACAGCGGAATCCCCCCCCGCCTCAAACATCCGATTCAGAGTCGATGGCGGTTCTGTTATGGACCCTTCTGGCCAGGCGAGCATAATTTCCTGTTCCAGGAAAAGGTTCCAAGCGTGCCGCCGTTGCTGGTGAAGTTGTTTTGACGGTGTCATGAATTGGAGTTCTCGTTGGGCCTCCCGAGTGAGGGGCAGAAACACGATCATTGTGTCGCCGTCAAAATCAGCGCTGAAGCCTGTGATGGTGAGCGGATTGATCCGGATGACGTTTTCGTTCATTGGAACGGGTGAAAAACTCATGACACTGTGTCGGTGAAGACAGGGGGGCCGAAGCAACATGACACGTATATCCTGCTCCAATATCCAGCGAGTGAGGGTTTGGAGTTCCTCGTCAGAAAACGCTCGCCTCCTGCCGAAGAACATATCGATCAGACACTGACGACCATCAGCTTTGAACGTAGCGAGATGCTCACGCAGCAAGGGTCGAAGCAGCGGAATCAATACGGATGCAGGAATGGATGCAGCGTCTAGATTCAAGTTTGGACCCGGTGCCAAGACAGCCCGACCAGTGCTGTTAACCCGTTTGCCTAGAAGAAATTGACGGATGTAGGAGCGTTTCCCGCCCTTGAATAGGCTCAGGAGACCCCGATATGCGGAGAGCTGACTGGAGAGGAGCCCACGTCCCGTCGCGGCGCCTGTATAGATTGTCAACAATATTCGGCCTAGAGCAACATCGGAAAATGAGAACTCCGGCTTTCCGATAGGTCGCAGCAGCAGATCCAGGAGCGGTTCGTCGGTGTATTCAGAGGTGCCTATCCTTTCTCGCGTCTGTAACGGAGGAATATACAGCTGTTCCATCCTGTCCAATTGAGTGATCAACCAGGCAGGCAAGCGATGGAGCCCCTTTAAGCGGCCGTCGCGGTCGAGGGCTTCAAAAAAACAGCGAATGAAATATCCGACACTCCGACATTCGCCGTTTTCCGCTTTTAGCCGAAAGAAGCCTCCCTTTTCCGGCAAAATACCGTTCTGTTCTTTCAGGAATTCCACCAGCTCCGGACGATCCGGTTCAGATGCAGTGAGATGGATGACAACGCGAGGCAAATTCCTGTCCGGGACGTTCTCCTTTCCGCCATCTTGAGATGCATCCAGAACCTTTCCGTTTGCGGTTACAATCTCACCGTTGCGGTGAGGCTCATTCCGATTTTGAAAGTCAATCTCTAAGCCGATCATGCGAATCAGATGGATCAGGTCACCTACCGACCGCAACGCGATGAACGAACCTGAGCTGGCCAGCCCGCTCAATCGCTGATGAACCAGAGATTGAGCCGGTTTATCCGAATCGGATGCCAACAGCATGAACTCCCGCAGCAGGGCCCGCTCAGGAAATCCATTGACCTGCAGGGCCCAGCCTTCCATTTCACCGAGGCGCATCCCCCGCGGAGGGTTGGATGGCTGGGCAGTCCGGAGCGAAAATGCTCGGCCCGCTTCCCGAACAGAGATTTTTTCAGCCGCCAAGTGGTGCAACCGGCTGAAATACTGAACGCCTGCGCATGCGTAAACCGTTTCGTGACCGGGAATTCTCACCGGCAGCACGCCTTCTTCTTTCCATCTCAGCATTTGCTGCTGATCCAAATGCAATACGTCTTCGGCAAAATCCTCATCCGCCATAAAGTCCCGCACACTGTTCCACCCACCCCGGCTGAAAGGAGGGCAGACTATGGGACCGTGCATCAGGCGAGCTTTCAAACCCAGGATCGTCTCAAAGAGTTGCCCGAGGCTCATCCGCTTGTGTACGCCAAACGGGTTGAGAATCATTTCCGCCGGTTGGCCGTCGGTCAAAATCGGCATCTGTTCGTCTGCCTCAATCCGGCTGACGACGCCCTTGTTACCATGACGACCAGTCAATTTGTCTCCACATTCTAATAGGCGTTGGCTGAGGACCACCAAACGCAAAGTGAGACAGGTTGACAGGGTTTGACAGTTTTTTGGAAAAGTCTCGACGTGGAGCAATCGGCCAGGGGGTCCCTCATAGACCAGGCCAGGAGTGGTCCCGCTGACGAGCAACTGACCTTCTTCAAGGATGTCACCAACCCGCACCCTGATTTCACTCCTTCCGGACAGGGAATATCGCGCCATCTGGTGGACTTCGATATGGATGCGAGGCGTGTTCAGTACACCGCTAGTCACGAGTGAGCGGCTGACCACGATGCCGTCCTCGCTGACGCAGCCTTTCCAGGGGAGATATACCACTCGGAGATTGCGTCCATACCGGTAAGAGCCGTCATCATCGATCCACGGGGTGTCCAGGAGCGGTTGTCCCTTTGCCACATATTGTCCTTCGCCCACCGTTGCAACAAGTGGAGGCGGCGTGTTCTTATGCTGCAGTGGAAAGGAATAGGAATGGTTCGAACCTTCCCGACAGGTGAAGGTCCACTTGATATTGCCATGATTCTGATTACTTGATTTGGCAAAGGATATCTTACGGTCGATTGCTTGGATTTCGCCCTCAAACGGCGCCGGCGCCGACTTCAGGAGACGGGAACAGATCTCTTTTTCAGCTCCCGTTCGAATCAAGGGTGTCTCCATGCCTTCAATCGGCACGACTTGAGCCAACAGATTCGTGGCCTGTACCGCGCGGCTGGGAAAGGCGTGTTCTAAAAAGGGCAACAGACGGGACGGCACGCTCAAGAAACAGTCCGGCGATTGGGTTTCCGATATGGTTTTGATTTCTTCCGCCCAGCTCGGTAAGACAGTCAATTCGTTTGTTTCTGCTGGCGAATCAATTGGGGAGACGGCTTGAGGCTCAAAGGGCATGAAGGATGCAGGCGTCGAGGGGCTTGAAAGCTCCACCCTCCGCCCTGGTTCACGATCGGACAGGGACGTCATGGCGACTGGAAGTTCGGATTGGAAGGGGGACAACGGATCCAGCCCGAGGTGGCCTGTGTTCAATTCAATTCTGGCGTTGTGAGCCGGATGGACGATCATGCCGGTGTTCCGCCCCTGGTGCGGTGTCTGTAGCGGACAGATCAGGCCAAAATCATGTGGATGCAGGTTTCGGATTGGAAAGAACGTGGGATCCACGCTCTCCGGTATCGCTTTACCGACATGATTCAACGAGATGGTAGTAAGAACAGCCAGATCGGCCAACGGGAAGACGCCTGAACTGATGGGGCGAAACAAGGAGGAACTCCGGCCCCTGAGCTGGGCGAAACGGCGGTTGATCCGGTACATGAGCCGATAATGGCTTTCCTTTTTCAATTCTTCCACTGAGTCCGCTAATTTATTCAGAGCGGCCAACAGGTAATGGTGGTAGACGACAATTTTCCAGATGGATGGATCTCTGGCCGTTTCGGGCGGTTGATCATCGGTGGACACCCGGAAAATCATGGCGTGCGGCCGCCCGCCAATCCAAAAAACGGCCTGTTCGTCCGGAAAGGGAAGGGAGACCACATGATCCCGCGTCTCTCCGAAGATGGATGGTAGATGCAAATGGACGATCCCGCCCGCTTTTTCCTTCAGAGTCGGGGACTTCTCCCGATTCCAGCCGCTCTCGCTCCACCACCCCGGGAGGGCACGTTCCTTCAGAAAATCGTAAGAACGCCTCTGGGCCAGTTGATCGAAGGGAATCCAGTCATCTTTCACGGCGGCCATCCTATCGGTGTGAAAATTCTACAAAAATCTATGCTTGAGTTCAAACGGCGGTTTCCTGTTTTCGTTCTGCATCATGGGATTAAAGGGACGTTAATAAAATGAGCTTGAAAAGAAATCGACATTACCTAATACTGACGGTTTGGTAGTGATCATCGTAACTGGACGAAGGGAAGCCGGACTGGGAGCTCTCCTCGACACCGTGCTTCAGAAACCTGGCATCAACCCTGAAACTGCATCCGAGGGTCAGCAATCCACCTGCAAGTTTCTGTTCGACATGGACTACTAAGGCGAATACTACCGCCGCATCGAGAATCTCCTGCGGTTCGGCATTCGCAAGGCCGTCCGCGCCAGCCTCGCGCGTCTCTTCGCAGGCGACCTGGAGAAGTGGCAGAACCCTCAGAAGAGGACCTGAAATCTCTGCATTTGGACACGGCCTGCCAAGAGTTCCTTGGGCGGCAGTACGGGCATCGTGTATGAGCGTGGCAGCGACAATGCCGCCAAAGCCATCAGCAGGCCAGCCTTCGGCATGCCAGCGATGCACGAATGGGCGCCTTCTATCTTCTCCACGAAAATTTCGCCGTAGAGGCTGATGCCGATTGCGCCAGCCCTTGATAGCGGCTCCTCGGTTTCCACGTACCAGGCGATTTCGGACTCGGACAAGTCTCTGATGTGAGCTTCAGCGCTCTCCAGGGCTAGAACGCCTTCGTGGTCTCCCTTGCGCACCATCGCCACCGCTGAGAACGCACTAATTCGCTGACCGCTCAGCATCAACAGGTATTCCCTGGCGGTGACCTTATCATTGGGCTTGCCAAGAACTCGCCCCCGGGCAAACAACACGGTGTCCGCGCCGATCACGATATTTCCGTCGGCCGCGAGGGAAAGGGCTGCTAGCACTTTTAACTTGGCGTTCTGCTGAACGGTCGCTTCAGGGGTGTCTAGCATCACTTCATCGACATCAACGGGCATCGGGCGGAATTGGATGCCGAGCTCATCGAGAATGGCCTTTCGTTGCAGAGACCCGGATGCCAAGAGGATGGTCGGACCAGTCGTGGCTGAGTGGGTATCACGCATTCCAGACCTCCACAAACCTTCTGACCTTCTCCTCGCCCACAGGGATCTCACAGTGAACGTTTCCGTTAAGTGAAAACCCGAGAATCATAGCTTCGGTCAAGTGCTTGCACATGGTGATATCGTTGGTGGAGGCCCCCGAGCCCACAATGGGACGAGGCGACCAAGCCACCACAATCACCGCCATCGGCCGGTTCCGCCAGGTCTCGATCCGTTCGTACATCTGCTTGTTCAGGTTGCTCATTGTCCTCGGGCTGACCCGCACCCCCACAACGCCTCGCCGCCGATGTCTTCCACCGGCCGTACTCTCGACCCCGCTAAGCACATCTCCATCAGCACCTCTTCCACCGACGTTTCCCGCCGCCGATACCGCTCGATGATTGTCGTCTCGGACGGTAACCGCTGCTGCTTCGGCATCTTAAGCTCCAGCGTCCCCACCCGCGTCTGCTTCTCCCGTCGATAATGCCCCACCCACCTGTCCTTCCGCAACGATGTCCGCTCGTACCGTCCCGCCCGGTTTTTCCTGCCAAAGTGTCTAAGATGGGTTATGGTTTCGTTGATCACCGCGCATCGAATATGACATTACAAAGAGCATAAATGACTGCGATATCCGCTGATGCCATCATGATTCTGTCTCCCCGGAACGGGTGCCCCTGTTCCTTGTTCTGTTTGCCTCGCGAATTTCATCAATCAAGCGACATCGCTCTCTTGCATGATCAAAGACTTTCCGGATTGACTCCAACTCTCTCAGTTTTCTCCACGGCAAACCCGAAATAGATAGAATGTCCTCAGGAAAAAGATTGCCGTAGTTCCGGATCAGGGCACAGCCTGCACTTCTGACATCTAGCCCCCCGACTCTGCCCACGGCGAGCCCCGACGCCGAGTATTGCTCCCAGTCCACATCCGCAGCAAGATCCACGGGCACTTCCTCCACTCCGGCACAGTCCAGCACGGGCACGCGAAAATCGCCCGAGTCGCACTTTTGTGCCGCAATGAGGGCGGCGCAGGACTTCATCCTAACCTTTTCATTTCCGGCACCAGACCATTCGCGCAATTTAGAAAGCGTTTCCATCTCGCGCCCTTCGCCGGGCTCGCAGTCGAACCATCCCAAAACGTCTGATCCTATCACGTTACGGATCGATACGAGCGGCGCCTCCGCCAGCAGGCGGCCCGGATCAGTCCAGATCAATATGGCCCAGATTGCCGCTCGAATTGCCGCCTCGCGCATCGTCGGGTCAGTCTGGGATATCGCGACATCGGCTAGACTCTGTCCGACAAACTGTCCATTTGGGAAGAGCGCCCGATGCCTGTCTTCAGGGTAAATGGTTTCTTTTCCCTTGCTGAGGCAATACTGGTCTCTCCCATATCTGGATGGATTGAGACCCACCCGTTTTTTGCAGATTTCCTTGAGAATATCATGCAGTTCCGTCCGTGTCGCATCAGATTGCTCCAGACGAGACAACCTCTGAGCGTTCTCGTCGATCGGTGGCAATGGAAATCCAAGCTGTTCAATGACAACTCCAACGCACTCTTCTGCTTGTTTTCCCAGCCTGATATGAGGCACGGAAAGTTCATTCAAGATGGCCGAGCGGCTATACTCGTTGTCAATCAGAACGATCATCTGGCGCGGATCGTACAATTGCAACGCCCCCGCCGGACACACCTGAGCGCATAGCCCACAGCCGGTGCAGTTGCGATTATCGAGATGCGGGACCGCCCGCGTGTGTTTTACGTCACGATCCAGGAACGCATCGCAACAATGCGTTCGGCGACATCGGCCGCAGCGAATGCAGGCATCTTCATGCAGGAAGATGATGCGCGCCCCGATCGCCTGGGTGGGCGACTCAGATCCTGCCGGAGATTCATCTCGATTCGGGCTCTTTACACCACCAAATCCAGCACCCAACTTTCCAGTTGTATAGTTGTAATCCAGGAGTCCCCAAGTGCCAATCTGAACAGGCGCATCCTTCCGTCCCAATGCACTCCGCGCTCGAATTTCTTGCGCTTCCGATGTGATGCCACCAGAAAGCATGAATTCGATGTACGGCTTTTGACCATTTTCATTTCCCCTTTCGTCTTTGATTGCAAATGTCATACCACTTGACGCATGTATACCAGCTAACAGTTGATCACGGAAGGGCGACACCAGTTCGCCGGACATTTGGTATTTGCCGACCTTCTCCGCGGCATCACCCCAGGCGAGGGGGTCGGCATAGCCATCCGCAGTGTGCCGGCACCCGTTGGTAAGAGGAGGCGGTGTTTTCAAGGCGTTGACCAATGTCACCGCGCGGACGCCATGCTGACATTCGGGATCGCTGCTCAACTCGCGTTTCCGTAGGGAAATAGCGTAGCGCACCAAGGCCAGGCTGTCTCCCCGGTGTGGCAGCTTGAGGATCAGCTTCTTCCCCCACTCCTTGCCCACCTGGTGGACCGCCTCTTGCCAGATGCCATATTCCTTCCAGAAGCAATCCACGTCGGAGAGGCATTTCTCGTCCACGCGCGTTGGATTCAGATATTCATCCCCCCCGAGATAGTACTCGACGATCTCCCGCAGGAAATGACGGACGTTGATTTCAACAAGGGGGAAATTCGTTGACGAAGACTCGCTCGCCGACGGCTGGCCGAAAACCTGGGTGAAGAGCGACCTCCAGATGGCACGGTACTCGGCGCGGGCCGTAGCTTCATACCCTCGCCTGATTTCGCCCGGGCAATGATACTTGCTGCCTAACGAGACAATAATGCGATGCGTTTCAAAAGGCATCTTCTCGCTTAATGCCTCCAGGAAAAGCCGCAGCACGGGCGGAGGAAACATCTCAAGGGCCGTTCGACCGGCATTCCATAGTGTCGCCGTTCCTGTCGAAGGGAACAGGCAACGTGACCGCATGTGGCTTTGCGCTTGGATAGTCGGCCAAAACACATCTTCCCACTGATCCTGGCTGTCAAGGTAGCAGGTCTTGAGAACCACACCCCCGAACCCCCCACACAGCAACGCTTGCACCTTCTGCAGCAGCGTCTCGCACGCAAATTTTTGACCGACGACACTGACGCCTGTCAGGGGGGTGGCGGCGGCAAACCGCCCGTTGGGAAATTCCTCATCAAGGAAGACACACTCGGTTCCCTTGGGAACAGTTGTTTTGACTAGGGGAGGATAGAAGACACAGCGTGGTGGCGGTTCATCACTCGGTTGTAAATCAGCCGCTTGTTGTTTCCCAACAATGTGATCAATACACTTGAACAGATCGAGGTGGCGCCCGTCCCGCGCCTTGGCAGCGAGCACGCGAAGATCAAGGTAACGAAACTGAGCAGCACCACCCTGTTGATCAATCAGCGTTTGTAAAGGCAAGTGGTAACTGATTCTTACCGCGTCATCGTTTTCGTTTTGTGCAAGCTTGGGGAGAAACGGGAAATGTGTGCCGCCGGGATCATGGATCAGATAACGAAATGTTTTGGTAGCGCCTGTGCGATCATACCCGGGTTTGTTCCACTCTTCGAGGGGCTCGGTTGGCTCAAACGCGAATAACGTCAGAAACCGTTCGATCATCTGCGAAGGGCTGAATGTGCCCGCGATAACTCGGCGGGCCGCTTTTTGTACGGCTTCCCTGAACTTTTGGATGTCTTCTTTCGGCACAAGCGCCGGCTTCTCATGGTCTGCGCCTTGACACGGGTAGTCGTAAATGTCTTGAGGCTTCAGACAAGACCAGACGACCAACTTCGTCATGCCGTTCCGATAAGCGCAAACTTCCCTTTTTGCCATTTGGGCCGATAGAATGTTGTACAGGATCAAACCCTGATATTTTGCGTTGAATGCCGTCGCTTCATCTTCAAATTCAAAGGTCTTCTGCCTCGAAGCCGTTTCGAAATGCGAGTCGATCAGGGATAGATCGAAGGTCTCCGAATGCCAGAGTTCGTAGCCTTTTTTTGGGGTCGCTCTGTACACGACATCTACCTTGTCGATGAGGTGGCCGTTTTCAACCGAAACAGCGATCGACAGAAGCGTATCCGTGAGGTAGTTCTGAAGTGATTTATTGGCGGCGACCTTGTCATCCACAATCAGGATTCTCAACACCCGGGGAAGCGTAAACCAATCGCTCTGGCAACTCATTCGAGCTCCTCTGGGTGCCCCAGGCATGTGCGCATAATGCCCCTGAAACGATCGTCGTCAAATACCCAATCGGTGTGCATTTCGTCGCGATTATTAATAACGCGCTGAAGAACCGTCGTGGCATCCAGCAAGACAAATCGCTCTTTAAAGACCGCATGCCAGGCAAAGAGAGTTGTGGTGTCCGGTGATACGCGCAGACCGTAAACTCTGGTCAAGCCGCGTTCGCGCCGCATCCGTTGCAACACGGCGCACTGGCTTTTCTGCTCACGCCATTCGGGCCACGTGGAGGCTTCGATTCCTGACGGACCCGACCGAAAAAGCCACGGCGTGGCTTCAGCAGACATAAACACCGAGAGGGTTTTCGATAACGCGTCATACACTCGTAAAGCTGGGCCATCGGATTGCGGATGGTCGTCAGGGGCCCCATAAGCAATAATGAGGGCAGATCGCTCTTTTTGAGAAGTGGGTGTCATGCAAATCCTTTTCTTTCTGCGTCGTGCCGACCCTGCATGGCTGCCTCAACTGCCTGAAGTGTTGACGTCACGCCAATAAAAGGATGTATCAGGGCGGTGTCAGCAAATGGCGTCGCTAAACGCACCCGAAGCAGTGCATCCTGCGATTGTGAATCCCATGAGGACCCGAAGATGATCATGTTATCACCGCCGCAGATAGGGCCTGAGACCTCGGCAAGCGAAGACTTGACATTCACCTGCCAGCGTGAACCTTTCAGAAGCACATCGCACACGCGCTGCCACTCTTTACCCTGATCATTTGCACAGTCCTCTCGTTGTGACATGGAACGCTGGAATACTGGAAGGTTGAATATGGAAAGGTCGGGTGACAGAATGGCAATCGCTTTACCCTCCCCATCACCCTGCTCATCAGATTCTGCCTCTTCCATCAATCCATGATTCCATGATCCATCATTCCACTATTCCAATTGTTCCAATGTTCCAAACTCCGCACCCGCGCGGCTTCCGTCCTCGGATACGTCTCCGCCCGACGGTTTTCGATGCCGGGCATCTCGGCCACCGCGATCTTCGACGGAATGACGTCCAGGGCCACATACCGCGGCGCATACAGCATCGAGAGCATCCGGTTCGACACCCCCGCATACGCGGTTCTTTCGATCATCATGGTCTGGTCCCCCGTGTTGTTTCACCTGTCGCTGCCGGCACCGGCATGACGTCCCTGAGAAAGTCTTTATACCATTCGCAAAACTGCTTGCCCATGGCAATAAGCTCGGTTAAGTCGACGGTTCCGATACTCGACAAATCGTCTTTCAATACAGCAATATCGCGTGCGTGGGCCGACGCAGTCTCCACGGCGATCGCTCCCAACTCTTCCGGCACACACTCCCGAACGACCTTCGCCATCTCCTCGAGCCTATCCTCCGCTTTTTCGCTGGCATAAAGAAGACCGTCCAGGTAGATAAAGACAGGCATCAGGCCCTGCGCCATACGCAGTTCGCGGCTCGCATCTACTCCACGCTCAATGTCCTTATCAGGGAATCTGGCGTTAGCCATTTTCCAGGCTCGATCCAATCCCACGAGAATTTCGTTCATGTCGGTAAGGCGCGCGATCTTCCGTGTGTCACCGCCATGGAGATCTTCGATCTTACCGCTCAACTCCTTCACATACTTATCAAATTCCGCAGACGCCGTCTGGCTGTATGGCTTTGGATGCTTCGTAAACCTTCGGAAGGGATCGTACTCCTCTCGTGACCAGCACTCGCACAACGTCTGAACATTCATTTCGGCGCTGTTGATGTCGCCAAAGTGCACCCAAACGCGCGCTGAGGCTCCCACAATTTGCTCTATCTTCCCAATGCAGTCTCGTAAAAATTTTGCGAGGTAGTCGAAGGTCATATTAAGGACAAGAAGCGGACAAGCGCATTCTGGCAGCATGTCCCAAGTGGGAAGATCCCGAACAGTCCCATCTGGCTCGACGACCAACCCGAGGCTACTTACAGCGACACCCCATTGTTTGATGTCGTTCGGGTCAGACACTTTCGTCAATATCAGATACCGTGCATCACTCATCCTACTTCTCCGTTTTGTCCAGCAGCACCCCGCTTGCACCGAGGAGCGCTCTGGCTAGCTTTATTTTGTTGAGCGATCCATAGCATGAATCGCTGAGCACATTCAACTCAATGAAAGGCAGAGCCTGACCCAAATGCCGCGACTCACGTCCGCGCCCCGACGTGCGCACGACAAATGGTAAAAGACTATAAAGCCGCAGATAATCACCTTCATGCCAAAGCCCGTTCTTGAAAAACGAGTCCGTTATCCCCTCGTGAATAACGATGGCGTCCATCATTCGATGCCGGGGCACGTCTGGCTCAACATCGGCAATGATCTTGATGGACTCTTTGGTGAACTCGCAAAGGGAATCCACCTGTGATCCCTGACCAAAGCGAATTCCTTCATGTCGAATTTGATTTTGGGCGTCTTCTTTGCCATATGCATTGTCAAGCTTTTGTCGCATCCACTGATTCAGGTTCGGAGTAATGAAGCGACGGCTGACAAGGCTCATCCACGCTTCCGGTGTATTCTGTGCCGGGTCAGACGGTGCCCGGTCGAAGGAGAAAAGAGCCCGAATGCCTGATGAGCGGAGCAGCCCGAGAGCGCCTTTGGGCTCTACTGCGGGCTTTCCGCCAGCAAGCGAGGCGTCCGCGACGCGTTCATCGAGAGTGGCGATGTTCGTCAAACAGCCTTCGAGCAGGCTGAGCAGGTAGAAACCGAACGCAAACGGCTCCGATGGTGGCGTTTCGAGTAACTGGTAAAGCGTCAACTCGGCGCCGCTGAACTTATGGTAGAAGCGGAGACTATTGCGAACTTCTTCCGGTGACACATGGCCATGATTGTCGAACACCAGCGCTGACGTCCAAGCCTGCTGTTTGAAGAAGAACTCCTTCTTTAGTATAGCGAAGTCCTGATTGCGCTTGAATACACAAATATATGGGATCTCGTTTCCCATTTCATCTTTAAGAGGAAGGGAAGCCGCCTGGATTTCCTCATCATCCGGCTTTGCCCCGATGGTCACGTCGATCAGTGACTTCGCGTACTGGCAGGATTGCAGGGGCCCTAACCACCGTTTCTCGACATGCCCCGTGTCACGCTCGAAGCCGATCATCAGACTCCACGGACAGCCACCCTCCGGGCGTCCTTTCCACGCCTCGATCCACTGCTCGTAGACTTGCAGCACGATGTCACGCCAAGCGGCCTTGCTGACCGTCTGGAGCCGCATACACGTATCTCCTTCGACAGCAGCGCAAGGTGGTGTCTCGCCGGTTCCGTTCGCTGGGAAGAAACTGGCGTTGCAGATGACGTGCAGGCGGCGAAAGGGCAGAATGGGAGTGCCGGTAGTATCATCCGGATTGAAGGCATCAATAGCCGCCTGCAAGTCTCCGGGGGCAGCCGGGTAGAACCGCTTGGGGCTAGGCGATGCATTTCCGACAGCCCGTTGCCACGTCTTTCTGTCTTCTTCAGACGGTGTTACCACCATTAAGCGGAATGGAAGCGCGGCATGAACTCTGGCGACCTCGGCGAGAGTGCCCTCGATCGTCGCCGGCTTGGCATCGTGGGCAATAATCAGGCCAAAATGTGGCGACAACTTTCCCATATCGCTCAAGCTTGGGAAGCTCCTCACACAGGGGTCTTGCGGCTTGCAGGCGGTGCCGAAACGCATGCTCTCACCGCATTGGCGTACGCAGACCAACCCGAGAAGCATGGGGCTCGGCAGAAGCAATTCGTAGACCAAAGCGGACTTGCCACTCCCTTCCGGGACCGTGGTTGTACTGTAAGCGCGGAGTGCGGGCCTGATGAGATCATTGTGTTCGTTGGCCTTCCGGGAGCGGGACTTCTCTAGAAAATCGTAATATGCGCGGTCATCAACGTGCGGGGTGGTCTCGCCGTTCGTCGCAAGATCCTCATCTGGAGGGAACCGAAAGGCATTCCCCGCCGAATCATTTCCGGCGAGGTACTCGGCACAAAGCCGCATCTCCTGCATTCCGTGTCCGCCCTTGATCGTCTGTCCCGTCTGCTCGTCTATGACATCCTGGCTGAGACCTTGCCTGACAGTCGCGGCGATCTTGCCTTCGTCGTCAGCTTTGTCACCATCGTCGTGAGTGAGGTTTTCCCAGAGGCGCAGGCGGTAGCATTCCTCACCGCTGACTTTCGACCGGACAAACTCCATGTGAAGCTCAAGATCTGCCGCTTTGCCTAACTTTGCATCCGGCCTGCTGTACTTTACGGCATTGCGCAACAAGTTTTCCATGAGCGCATACAGGGCATGGCTTCCCGTAACCCCTCCGGTTACTCCAACCAGCACATCTTCAATTGTCTGTGGCGGATTAGGCAGGCTGAAACTCCAGTGCCGGCCACCCCCCTCAGGTTGAAGAAAGCGCCATTCGTCTTTCTTCTCGTCACAGTGGATGATGAATCGGATGTTATACGTGTTAAACCCGTTGTCATCCAGCAGCGTATCCAGCAAGACCTGCTGGGTCATGAAGCCCTTAAGGACATCGTTGACCAAGAACATCGGCTCCGGTTTATCGCCATCATCGGACAGCTTCCGGGCAATGAAGTCCAGCCGCCCCTGGCAGTACTGGTTGAAGGCTTGCAGCCGGGAACGCGCCCCCCGTGCATCAGCCTTTTTAGCCTTTAATAAATCTTCGGGATCTCCTCCTTCGCCTTTGTCGAGGAGCCCTACGCTCCCGAAGAACTTCGAGCTGGCCAAGGCATGACTGCCGAGATTGTGCGACATATTGCGAGACATGATGGCAGCGGTGGCGGCCGCTGCTTGGTAGGGACGAGACACATCCAATACGATGTCTCGAACACATGAAAATGTCTGAAACTGCTGTCGCCACTTCTCGGTCCACCCCCGAATTTCAGTCATTTTCCGAAGTCTCTCTTCCGGCGCAGCCAAGACCATCTGATCCAGCTGAAACACAGCTACTAGAGACCCAGAAGGTAAAAACTTGTGCCCTGTCTTAGGATCATCTACATGTCCGGAAATACGGAGGTAGAGAAAAGACGAACTCCCCACACCCGGGATGGCCGCCTCTATCTTCTCGAAGTTCTTTGCTAGCTTCCTCGTGGATTCGATTCTATATCCAATGTCCACACAAATGTATGTCTCCTTCCGAAAATCATCCACACGCACAGTGAGATTCTCAGTTCGCTCAAGAAGGTTTATGAATCCCGCTGAAGCCATTCTGAAGTGGCTTAAAGTGTAGTCGAAGGATAAATCAGTCAAGCCATCCGTGGATGTCTTTAGTTTCAGAACCGTCTGCTGATCGGCGGTGAAAGCCCAGAACCAACCATCCGAATCCTTGCACATAAATATGACATCAAATAAATGTTTGGGAATTTCTTCGGTCGTCTTTGCGACCAAGATTAGGTACTGTGTGAGAAATAATGACGCGCCTTCGCAACCGATGCGGATCGCGTGCTCTCTGGGAAAGGGCTTGAGACAGTAGCGTTGCTGGAAAACACTCACTTCTGCCTCCGCTAAGTCACAAGAATATAGCCACCGTCAGTTCTTTGCGCACATGTAGAGTTGACACCAAAGCGCGACACCCCATCGAGATAAGCAAGGGCGAGGTAGATTCGAGAACGCTCCAGTTCTGATTCTTGGTACGATTCTCCAGGTAACCATTCAATAACATAGACTTCAGCACTGTGTTCTAGCCATGTGAATGCGCCTACTTGCCGAATCTTCGTAAACCCAATACGAGCTTCATGTAATCCTTCATATGCTGCCGCCGTCATGGACAGGGTGTTCTCCATTCGAACGCGTGCGCTTCTCATCTCTAGATCTTTTACTTGGGCAACGTACGACCCGCTCTGGGGAGATAGCCAAGCTTGAAGAAGATCGCGCTCTTGAACGGTAATCAACGGGAACTTGAATTCTGCGTTGCAAGCAGTCACTTGCCCCATGTCAAACAACACTTTCGCAAGTTCATCAAGGAGCTTCAGGCCCCAGAGAAAGGGTGTTCTTGTAGAGTGCTCGGAGAACGAGCGCTTTGCGTAATGATACCACTCGATCAACTGCCCTTGATCACAGCCCAATGACTTCAGCAATCCTGACAGCTGAAGCCGCAACAGTGAGGCCAGGAATTCAACCTCTGATTTGACACATAGGTTAGCTTCCTGGCCGATGCTGCCACAGCCTTTGCAGTTAGCAGTGCATCTCGATAAGCGTTCAATGGACCGTGTAGCCATCTCTGATCATCTCCTGCTTTATCTCTTCACCAGAGCGCGTGTCGGGAAGTAGCATTTGTGTGTGGACTTCAGGCGCACTGTTACCGCCGGGGCCTGGACGCGCCGCATAGTCCTCGACATTGACTATCGGACGTAGAGTGCGTCGCAGATCGGCTTTCTCGCGACAGGTGATGACTGTCTCGATCACAGGTAATGCTAGTTTAACCGATGCAATGCAGCGTGCAAGCCGCGAGTCAGAAACGGGGCTGGGGACATTGTAGCGAGCATCTAGTACTGGCTGGATACGGGGAAAAGACATTGTGCGTGACCACTTACCAAACATACTCTTCAGGTACGACACATGAGCGAGCGTTGCAAGAGTGTCGAATTCTGCTCCGAATGGCTTAGCGTTAAGGCCATAAAGAATACCGTGCCCAACTTCGTCGAATCCGGCATCTAAAGCACGGCGTTGCGCGTCAATCCGAGCATACATATCAGCTTTCGGGCCAGCAAGGTGAGTTGCCTTATACGTGTCGAGGTCGTACGTTTCTTGAAAAACCCTGAATTGAAGAACGCTGTCCGGCAGCGCTTGTCTTATGCGGGAAAAGTCTTCAATAGACAAAGGCGCGATGTTTAGGATTATCTTCCCACGGTAGATGGACGCCACGGCCCGAAGATAGTCTACAAGATCTTGAGTCGTGAATACGTCTGGTGCTTCACCCATAAGAAAGCATATCTCTCGGAAATCATGCAGAGCGGTTAGGGCTCGCACGTCTCGCAGCAACTCATCCTTTGAGAGGATGCGGCGTGTGAAGCGAATCCGCCGGCTATTCCCGCAGTAGACGCATTCGTTGATGCATGCATCGTGAATATATACAACACCGTAGAACGCGATTTGTTTTCCGTATCTTACCTCGTTCACCCCAGCCGCATTTACGGCGATGCGGGCGCTCCATTCTTCAGGTGCGGTAATAATGGACGCTGCCTCCCGTATGTCAAGACCCGCTCCAACAGACGCCTTCTGGATGCAACGGTATCTGGTTTCATCGTCATCATGAATAGCTTCATCGAGCATGCCATAAAGTGCGCCGAGCTGATGCGGAAAAGAGAGATTGGTGATCACTTACCCTCTCGTGTATAGTCCACAAAAGCGCCTTTTCTGATTGTTCGTATCTTCATGGGCTTGCTAACATCGCCATTAGTATCAAAAGTAATCGTCCCCGATGCGCCCTGGTAGTTCTTCACTCCTGTTAGGAACTGACGCATATTTTCGCCTTTCTGCGCTCCTGCGCGAAACCCTGAAAGTAGTAACATGGCAGCGTCATAGCCGCAGTCATTTAGAATTGCGGGATCCCTGCCATATTTAGCGCGGAATGCCTTTCTGAAAAGATCAACAGCCTGACCGGTTGGATCTTCTGGGAAGGGGTAGATGACGCCCTCAGCAGAATCTGCAGCTAGGCTTAGATATTCGGCGTCTTGCATGGCAACTGTGCCAAGTATGACGACTCTAAGACCAGCCTCACGGATTTGGCGCGTAGCGGGACCCGTCTGAGCCGCATATCCTACCAAGTAGATATGAGAAGCGTTTGCAGAGCGAATCTTTTCAATATGATTGCGAAAATTCCTCTCTAAAGCATCAAAACTTTCCACTGCCACGACTTTAGTGCGACTTGCCCGTAACTCCCGAACCAGCACTTCAGCCAATCCCTTGCCATAGTCGTTGTTGATATGTAGAATAGCTAGCGAGACGTCCTGGGGGATGGATGCGACAAAGGTTGCTGCAACCTTGCCTTCGTGTGCATCTGAGTTCCAAATTCGGAAGAAGAAAGGACTGCAACCCGATAAAGCAGGGTTCGATGCTCCAGTAGAGATGAGAACCGTTTGTGCGTCTTTTAAGGTTGGGACCATAGCCAGAGTCAGCGTACTCACAGCGTCGTCAATCACGGCATAGACGCCTCTGGCTTGAAGTCGGTTGATAGCAGATACGGCAAGTCGCGCTTCTGTCTTAGAGTCTTCATCCAGAACCTCAACCCGCTGCCCTTTGATGCCCCCAGTCTTATTGACAGTCTCAACGGCAAGCTGTATCCCATCGAGGACATTCTGGCCATATTGTGATCCATCACCGGTCAGTGGCAGTATCGCCCCGATTCGTAGCGGCTCCTGCTTTCCTGTCTTTGTCTCATCCCTGGGCCCACAGCTAGTCGCCGCGAAAAGGCAAACCGCTGTTAGCGCAGCAATCACCATACCGATCCTCGACCCCATCGTTCGCATCATCCACCTCGCTGTTCTGCCGCATGCCCCGCGGCTCTTGATTACGACTGATCCTTTGCCGACACCTACTTTCTCGGATTGATCCGCATCTGCCTTCTTCATATCCACTGCTCCTTGGCTCATGCCTTTCATCGTGCCGTTATGAGACTCCTCACTCTCACGTCCCCGCAATAGTCGCACAATCAGCCATCACCCCGCAAGCGAAAAGTCTCGTGATCGTCACGCATGACGTTACATAATCATCACATTCCTACCCAGCAGGAAGAGTGGATTGCTGAAATGGGGGTTTGATACAGGCCGCAGTGCAGAAAGAACGGCTTTCTCGTGTCCTCCGTTTCATTGCATCACCTTCAAATCCTCCATTATTCCATCTTTCTATTCCCCCTCGACGCTCTATACATTAACACACGTACCTTTCTCACGCAACAAGAAAGTTGTTGTACCGTCACACGGGTTGTGATATGTTCATCACTATGGAGCGGGCAACAGTTTTGATCGTGGATGACGACGCAGCCTATGCGGCGAAATTGGCGGGTGCCCTGGAAGGAGTTTTTCGGGTGGAGACGTGCCACTCGGAAGCCGACTTCCGCGAGCGCTTCGCCCGCGGCCGCTACGAGCTACTCATCGTGGACATGCGCCTGGAAAAGGACCGGGAGGGGCTGGCTCTCCTGCGCGAGGCGTTGGCGGCAGATCCCCTGCAAGCGGCCATCGTGATGACGGCCTATGCCGATTTGGAGACCTATACCGGCGCCCTCGAAGCGGGCGCGATGACCTACCTGGACAAGGCGGAGTTCTCGCCGGCGCTGATCGCGCGTACGGTCGAGGCCATCGTGGAGCAGGCGCGCATGCGCCGGCGAGTGAGTGTCCTGGAGGAGCGTCTCCTGGTGGCCGAACCGCTGGAGATCATCGGGGCAAGCCCGGCCATCCGGCGCGTGCGCGAGGACTTGAGACGGGCGGCGGAAACGGATGCACCTGCGCTCCTGATCGGCGGGCCGGGCGCGGGGAAAGAACTTGTGGCCCGGAACATCCACCATCTGAACCGGCGGCGATCGGATGGCCCGTTCCTTCGGGCCGTCTGCCGGCGCGGCGGGCGCAACGATCTGACGACGGCGCTTTTCGGGCCTGTCCAGACCTTGGACAAGCGCGGGGCAACAGGTTCCAGGGGGTGGATCGAGGAGGCGCGTGGCGGCGCCCTGTTTCTGGATGGGGTTGACGGACTGGATGAGGCCGCTTGGGCGGAAGTCAAAGCGCTTCTCGAGACCCGGCGCTGCAAGCATCCCGTCAGCGGCCGCAAGGTCGAGGCGGACGCGCAGCTCATCGTGTCCGCGTGGCCAGGGTCCAGGAGGGGCGAGACGGAACCGAACGCAGCCACGAAGGCTATCCGGATCGTTCTTCCGGATCTTCGAGAGCATCTCGAGGACGTCGCCCTGCTGGCGCAATACGTCTTGCAGGGGCTCTATCGCGACGGGCGCACCAGCGTGCGCGCCTTGCGCGGGGCCGCGTTGACGGCGCTCGAGCGCATGCCCTGGCCGGGAAACATCCGCGAGTTGCAGAGCGCCATCGCATATGCCGCCATTCGGGCCGACGCGGCTGGCAAACGGGAGATCGGCCCCGAACACCTGCCAGCCAGTGCCGAGGTCATGGGCGGCTGGGTTGCAGGTGTACCCCATGGTGGCGACTATCAGCAGAACCTGGCGCGAGCGGAACTGGCCCTGGTCGAAGCGGCCATCGAGACCTACGGCCCGACCACTAAGACCGATCTCGCCCGCCGGCTGGGTTACAACGATCGCTTTGTCTTTTCGCGGCGCATCCGCAAGTGCCTTACGGCCAATCCCGGCTTGAAGGACGAACATCCGAAAACCACGGAGATGATGGGAACGTAGGGAGTGGAATGATGGAATAATGGAAGGATGAAAGGATTGAGTAATGGAATGCGGGTGAATGGAATGATGAATAGATGGAGGGAAGGACGGACGGCAATGAGTCGCAGAAGTAGGACATACAGCGTGTGGCCCATAGCTCGATGTGCTCCGATTTCCCAATCTGAAACTCCGAGTTATCAACACCCCAGTAATACACGATTCCACTATTCCACCATTCCACTTTTCCAGTATTCCACTCTTCCAAGCATTCCCGCGTTCCCACAAACCCTGGAGGCACTCAAATGAAGACAGTTCTGCTGGTGGATGACATCCCGGAGTATTTGGACACGATGGAATTGAATCTCCCGGAAGGGTGCCGCGCGGTAACGGCTTACTCGGCCGAGAACGCCAAGACGGCCATGGCCAGGGCAAAACCGGATTTGGCCGTCCTCGATGTGCGCCTCAAGGAGGCGGACGCCGAAAACCGCGAAGGCCTGGAACTGCTCAAATGGATGAAGGCGACCTGCCCCGCAATGCCGGTGATCATGATCAGCGCCTATCGGGAGTTCGAGTTCGAAGCCGAATCGCTGACCCTCGGCGCGGAATACTTCCTCCGCAAACCGGTTCAGCCGGACGAATTCAGATCCTGTGTTGAGAAGGTGCTGGGGACGATGGAATGATGGAAGAGTGGAATGTTGGAAGATTGGATTATTGGGGAAATGACTAGTTGGTGAACTGATGGAAAGCATTGTAAGAAAGAACATCAACCGTGGATATATGAAGCTGACCGTGTGGCAGGACGCACGCGGCCTCTATGTCTTGACTTGGCGTATATTCAAGGGTTTCCCGTTTGAATTGAAGAAAATCGCCTCGCAACAGATTGCCTCCGTGGATTCGATTCACCGTAACATCGCCGAGGGTTACTGCCGTCGGACGATCAACGAGTATCTCCAGCACTTGAATATAGCGCTGGGATCTGCCTGGGAATCGGTCTCCTCCATGCATGTCTACCTGTCCGCTGAGCACGTTTCACAAACCGACTTCGATACATGGGACCAACTCGCATTCAAACTGGAGAACGGTTTGAAGCGGCTGATCGAGAGCCTTCAAGACCGAAAGGAACAGGGTGACTGGAACGAATCATTTCTTATCCGGGAATCGAATGCCGTTTACGGGGAGACTACGCCATGATCTACGGCAAAGTTGCTGCCTCCACCCAGTATTCCAACATTCCAGTATTCCGTCATTCCCCATGACTCTCTTCCTCCAACTCCTCGCCAACGGCCTCGTGAACGCCGCGCTCTACGCGATGCTGGCCGTGGGGTTCGGCCTGATCTGGCGCTCGCTGCGTATCTTTCACCTGGCCTACGGCGGCTTGTTTGTCGTCAGCGGCTACATCTTCTATACGTTCACAGCCCGGGCGGGACTGGCACCGTGGCTGGCGGGTGCGGTCACGGTGGTTGCCAGCGCGGGACTGGGGTGGCTCATCGAGGTTGTTTTCTACCGCCTATTCTACCGGCGTAGGGCGGCCTCCGGCGCAGTGCTGATTGCCTCGATGGGTGTTCTCGTGATGCTGGAGAATCTGATCGCGCTCATCTTTGGCAGCGAGTTGCAGACCGTTCCGCGCGAGATGGCTGCCGTCGTGCGAATCGGCGTCATTCGTCTCACATCTTTGCAGCTCTGGGCTGTCGGTATTGGAGTTCTCGCCGTGGCAGGACTCTGGATTCTGGTGAGGCGCCTGCGCACCTTCAAAGCCCTCTGGGCCATGGGGGATCAGCCCGAACTGATCCCCGTGCTGGGGCTGCCGCTGTATCGTTTGCGAGCCATGGCGCTGGCAATCGGCACCGGTATGGCAGCCATTCCCGCGTGCTCGCTGACTCTGGACACCGGCATGGACCCCTTCATGGGCATGAGCTACCTGCTGATCGCCGCCGTCGCCGTGTTGGCGGGCGGTACGGACTCCTATCGGGGCTGGGTCACGGGCGCGGCCACGCTGGCCGTTCTCCAAAGCCTCGTGGTCTGGAAATTCTCGGCCCGCTGGATGGATCTGGTGACATTCGGACTGCTGGTGCTCATGCTGGTCTTTCGTCCCCAGGGCCTGTTTCAGAACGCCAAACGCGCGGAGGAAACGTGAGGGGAACTGGAATGATTGAATTTGGGAATGATGGAATGATGCGGTCTGAGATGACGCAGTCAGAGAAAGATTCTCGCGTGAACACAATAGACGCCCTCCTCTGCCTCCAACATTCCATTCTTCCGTTCTGCCACTCTTCCATTATTCCATCATTCCACTATTCCACTCTCTCATCATGAACTACTTCTTGCACATACTAGTAATGATCGGGATCTACCTCCCGCTCGCGTATTCGCTGAACCTGACCGTCGGGTTCGGCGGACTGCTCTCTGTCGCCCATGCCGCATTCTACGGCATCGGCGCTTATGCCTTCACGTTGTTGCTCACCGGTGCCCAGTTCCATCCCCTTGTCGCCGCCGTCGCCGCCGTGGCCATCACAGGGTTGATTGCGCTGGGCGCCGGAACGGTTTCGCTGCGATTCCGGGGAGACCTCTTCCTCTTCGTCACGCTTGGATTCCAGATGATCGTCTTTGTGCTGCTCTACAACTGGGTCGGTCTCACCAAGGGGCCTTACGGCATCCCTGGCATCCCACGCCCCGTGTTCTTCGGCACGGTCCTCCGCACCCCCATGCAGTATACGATGCTGGCACTGGCGATGAACGCCACGGTTCTGCCTCTCCTCTTTGCTTTATACCGGTCTCCGTTCGGCAAGGCGCTGAAGGCGCTGCGCGAGAATGAAGCCGCGGCTTCCGCCCTGGGGATCAACCCCCGCAGGCTCTATCTCCAGGCCTTCGTGTGGTCAGCCGCCTTTGCGGCCTTGCCGGGGGCGTTCTATGCATCCTACATCACTTACATCGACCCCACTTCGTTCACCTTGAAGGAGAGCATCTTTATCGCCGCAACATTGCTTTTGGGAGGCTCCGGCAACCGTATCGGCCCGCTCGTCGGAGTGGTACTGATGCTGCTACTCCCGGAGGCGCTTCGATTTGTGGGATTGCCCGATGGTGTGGCGCACAACCTGCGCGAGATCATCTATGGGTTGATGCTGGCCGTCCTGATGTACCTGCGCCCGCAAGGCATCGCCGGGGAGTACCGGATGACATGAAGAGGGAGACGGGAATGGATAAATGGAATACTGGAATAGTGGATTGTTGGGATGTTGACAAGTCGGGCTGGACATCAAACTGCATGTTCTATCTCTGCCCTTGCATCATTCCATTATTCCGCCATTCCACGATTCCAAGAATCCACTCCTCCATCATTCCACCATTCCACCATTCCGGTGTTTCATCATGAACAGCCTGATACTGAACAACGTCGGCAAGCGCTTTGGGGATTTCTGGGTCCTTCGCGGCGTTCGCGTCTCCGTGCCGGCGGGGAAGATCACGGCCTTCATCGGTCCGAACGGCGCGGGCAAGACCACGTTGCTGCACATCATTTCCGGCGCCTTGCGGCCGGATGAGGGTGTCATCCGTTTCGGAGGGACCGACATCGGCGGCTGGGCTTGCCATCGGATCGCCCGCTTGGGGATTGGCCGCCAGTTTCAGGACGTACGGGTCTTCGGCGGGTTGACCGTACTGGAAAACGTCGTCGTGGGACTCGTGCCGCATCCGGCCCAGGATTCCTGGCGCGCCTGGTTCGGAACCCGCCACGCCCGAGAGGCACTTCGACAACACGAGGCGACGGCCACGCGTTGGATCGAGCATGTCGGCTTGCAGGATGAGTCGCGCCGCCTGGCGCGGGAGCTCTCTTTCGGACAGCAGAAGCTGTTGTCCCTGGCCCGCCTGTTCGCGTGCGAGTTCTCGTTCTTGCTTCTGGATGAGCCGACGGCCGGCGTCAGCCCCAAGATGGTGGAGAAGATCATCGGATTGATCCGGGAGGCGGTCGCCGTGCGTGGCCTGACGGTCGCGCTGGTCGAGCACAACATGACCGTCGTCGCGGACCTTGCCTACTGGATTCATTTCTTGAACGAAGGCCGCGTGGCCTTCAGCGGCGAACGCTCGCACGTGCTCGGCAACATGAGCGTCCGGCAAATGTACATGGGATTATGATGGAAGGCACTGCAAATATCCGTCAAACGCCGCTTCTTTCCGTCGATGCCGTGTCCGCCGGATATCGGGATCGGCCGGTTTTGCATAAGGTGGGCTTCTCCGTTTCGGGAGGGGAGCGCGTCGTCTTGATCGGTCCCAATGGCTGCGGGAAGACGACACTGCTGAAGGTCATTGCAGGCGCTCTTCGGCCTGAAGCGGGAAGTGTTGTTTTCGGGGGAACAGACCTTGCGCATATGGCAACCCATCTTCGGATTCAGCGGGGTATCGGCTATCTGATGCAATCCAGCAACATCTTCCCAAGCCTTTCAGTGGATGAGAACCTGCATCTAAGCTTCTGGCATGGCAACGGTGAGTATGCCGTGCGGCGCGACTGGGTTGTGCATGTTTTTCCGATGCTCAAGGAACGGCTGAAGGGCCGCGCCGGGCTGCTTTCGGGGGGTGAACGCCAGGCGTTGGCCATTGGCATGGTCCTGATGCGGCCGGTGGACCTGCTCCTTCTCGACGAGCCGACGGCCGGGTTGTCGCCGAAGGCGGCGTTCGACATTCTTGGTGCATTGCACCAAGCTCAGCAGGAGGTTGAGTTTACAAGCATCATGGTTGAACATAATCTTCGATTGGTGCAGCCCTGGATTACGCGGGTCCTGGTCATGAGCCAAGGACGGATCGTCGCAGACCGCGACGATCCGGCATCGCTGCTCGATGCAGAGCAACTTCAGAGGTACTATTTCGGATGAGTTCGCTCGTTGTCATTATGATGGATTCGGAGCCGCTCGCCGGCGCGGTCGCGCGAACTCTGGCCGCTGCAACTGGAGAGGATCTTGAGATCGTCCACATGACCTATTCCAACAGTCGAATGTCAAGGGAGCTTCTGTTGCGCACCGATCTCTTCATACTCGACCTGTTCCGCCGTGACGCGCTCGGCCAACGCGCCGAGGGAATCTACGTGGCCGAGAAGTTCGCGGCCGCTTCCCGCCGCTCCTTGTTGATCGCCAACTGCACGGTCTCATCAAGACTTCATTGCCCGTTCTACTGGGACGTCGCCGCACCGGATCATCTACCAGATCGCGTGTTGCGCTTGTTGCGGCAGGATGCCCCGCTTCCGGATGCATTTGCCCCCCTCCGTGAGAATTTCGCCTCCTTCTGCCGTCCCGCCCACAACGGTCACCATAAATAGCGAGTGGAACATATCAACTCCATGACACTCTTTCGGCCTACTTTCCTTCTCTGCCGCCGCTACCCGATCTGGGCTTATTGATGAACGGCGGCAAACTCAAAATAAATAATCCTTTTGCGCAGAACCTCGAAGGCCGGGGGCGGCCTTTTCCGGGGTGCCGCGGATGCGCGTGGCCCGGCCGCCGTGTCGGGTACGCAGCGGCTGCGGGCCGGACCCATCCACCAATCAGGTTGGACAGACGTAAGCGCTCGGGGAACCGCATCTGGCGTGGCGGGGGCGTGGCGTGAGAGCATGGGGCATATCTAGTCAAGTGAGGTATGCGCCTTGACAGCTGATCAAGAACGGAGCGGGATCGGACGAGAGAACTGGTGGCGGGCACATCTGGAGCGCCGCCGGCTGCTGAAGTGGAGCCGGGCGCGGTACTGCGGGACCAACCAGCTCAGCGTGCATCAGCTGACCTACTGTGAGCGGAAACTGACGGAGACAGCGGACCCCGGATCCGTCCGGCGTCCGGTGGGGAGCTACGCCGGAAACTGCAGTGCGGTTTTTGCCAGTCCACATGACGGGCTGGTAGGTGCAACCGGGCCGGCGACCGGAGGCGGCGATCCGGCTGCGGGTGGGGCCGGCGCGAATCGAGATACGGGCGGGCTTCGATCCGAAAGTCCTGCGAACGGTGGTGCGGGCACCAGGAGAGCGGTGATGTGGCCGGCCGCAACCGGAGTCAAGGTCTACCTGGCCGCATGGATGACCCCCTGCACCTGGCCACCAGTCAGGTCACCGCGGAATGAGAATTTCCCGTTTGGTTTGCCACCGACAAAGCCAGGATGAACAAAGAAAACCAGAGGATGGTTGTGATGAAAAAGAAAATATGATGGACTCTCGCTGTCCCTGCCCTTATGATTTGCTTACCCGCCGCCAGAGGATTTTTCCCTGGCCACAGGTAGGGGATATTCAAGTGGCCACCGGGAACGTGTTGCCTTAATGAACTTTTCACAAATACAATCAAATAACCACTAAAATAGTGACTACAATTTTGTCGTTCCCACAACTCCCCAAGCCTTTCCCTACTGGCCGTTATACTGGTTCAACGACCCATTTTTTTGCGAACATCCAATGCAGCCAGGTCCGGGAATGGATGATTGTCCAGGTTCAATTCAATACTTCGTCAAGCCGACCGTTTAAGCACTTGCTCCGTCGCGTCACTTCCACATCATTCGAGGAACGCCCATGCCGCCAAAACTCGTTGTAATAGATGTTGACGACACTCTCAAGCCTGAGGGAAGACCCATTCCCAAAGCGAGCACTGTCGCTCTTTGTGAGGCCCTCGACAGAGGGATTACAATCGCGATTGCTTCGGGGCGGCCACCCGAGTCGGTGGTGGTTTCCCTTATCTCCGGGGGAATGCCGGAAGATCTCGTGAGAGAACGCGTGATCATCATCGGGTTCAATGGCGCGGAAGGAAAACAAGGCAAGACCCTGTTATACCGCGTCTGTATTGAGCCTGGAATTGTGGACAGGCTTTCTGCTTTGATTCGGAGCCTCCAACCGCATGTGAATGTAGCGTTCTTCACATCGAGTTCGTGGGGAATGATGAGCGCCGATTTCTGGGCTGGCTACTATCAAGAAAAACTCGGGATTGGTCAACCACAGATCCGAGATGCCATTCCGCCCGAGCCCATAACGAAACTTGTTATCATGTCAACCGCTGGTGACTCGGATCTCGCGGCACTCATAGACACCAAACTAGCGGAAATGTCCTTCTTTCCCCCGGGTGTACATACATTCCGTGCGAAGACCCAGTTCGTCGAGAAAAAAACTCCGTGTGAATGGACTGAAGTTATGGCCGCAGGCGTTCATAAAGGTCGAGCTGTCGTGGAGCTTGCTTCGCTGTTCGCGATCCAGTTGCCGGAAGTCATGTGCATTGGAGACGGAATCAATGATCTCGAAATGCTGAAAATGCCAGAAGTGCTCAGCGTTGTCGTGGATAACTGCAGGTATCCAGAGGTTCGTGCACTTGCCAACTATGTTGCAAATTGTGTCGATGCCTCTCCACCCGGAGTCGCACAAGCAATTCACAAGTTCTGTCTCGGATGATACGACCTTCCGGTGTGGATCCCTGCGCCACCTGAAGAAGTGAAGCCTGCCGGGAAGTGCTTGGTGGTGTCGGAGAAGTTAATTGGGCCACTGGAGGCGCAAGGCTAGTGTTTCATGGAGGTAATGTTGTAAGAGTGCGTGGTATATTTATACCGGGATGTGCTAACCTACTCGTAAAAAAGGCCTTTTCTCTGGACTCGCAGTTTGCAAAAAACGTGAAAGTCTGCCCTGCCCGTTGTTTGAAAAACCGGCCGCTCCAGTTTCTGTCTCCCTCGCGGAGGGAGTGCCTTCCTTTCACTTTCGGCACAAGCTACTTTGGGCAGAGGGCTTTATTCTCCCCCGGCTCAGGTGGATGTTTCGTCACTTGCGTATATGGGCTTGCTATAAACTGTTTTCACTGATATTTTGAACGAAAACAGGGGATACTTCCAGATGGACGAGAACCGGGTCTTCATTAAGCTTTCCGGGGAGCTGCTGCGTGGAAAAGGTGATCTATATCCCGTCAACCCTGCTATTTTAGGAGAGGTCGCCGATGAGATCTGCCTCTTGCTGCAAAACGGATACCAATTATGCCTCACCATCGGTGGAGGAAATATCTTCAGGGGCCGTTACGCGGATGGCAGCACTCTGCGAATCGGGATCACCCGGGACAGCGCCGACAAAATGGGTTTGATCGCGACTGCGATCAACGGCATCGCCTTTAAAGATATTTTATACACCACCTTCGTGAAAAACGGTTTCCGGAACAGAATCAGGCTGTTCAGCGATACGGTTTCTTTTCCATTGGCAGAAAGATTCAACGACAATATCGATGTCGTCGAGGCTGACTTCGCTGCCGGCCATGTCTATCTTTTTGCAGGAATCGGTGCGAGCGGTCTGGGCATAACATCCGATACGGTTGCTGCGGAGCGGGCCGTCAAGACCCGTTGTTCCAGGATTCTCAAGGGAACCAACGTTGATGGGGTCTATGATGACGACATCCGGCTCAATCCACACGCAAAGAAATTTAGTCGTATCACGGCGACGGAATTTCTTTCACGGCGCTGCAAAGTCATGGACCGTCTCGCTGTCGAGAGGACCATGGTCGCTGGAATTCCGATTCGCGTTTTCCAATGCACGAGCGACACTATCCACAATCTGTCCAGGATCCTGCTCGGAAATGAAGACCACGGAACCTTGATCATCCCGGAATGAGGTGCATGGGATGTGCTACGATTACGAACAGGATTGTCAACTCCATATTTTCAGGGACAATCCACTGGTCCAGCATAAATTGACTACGATCCGCGACAAGTCCACCAAGTGGGATTCGTTCTGGCAGAACATTGGCGACCTGACGTTGTTCCTCATCTTTCAATACATGGACTGCGGGAATCGCCGCCGCTGGGGAATGGAATGTGTCCCCATTCAAACCGGCCCCATTGTTACGGGGAACAACCGTTTGATCGACAATGCGCCCCAGCTCACAGCCACTCACGAACCCCTGGTATTTTCGTTGTTCCGCGGCGGAACTCCGATGGCGAACGCGATCTTGAGGCATCTTCCCTTCTCATCAATTGTTCATGTCGTGTATGGATCGCCTGCCTTGGACGAACGGGAAACTTCAAAGAAATCCATGCTCCAAGGGGAAAAGTGGATCACAGAGACGAAGGGCCTTGAGCGGATACATTCCGTGAAAGACAGGACCCTTCTGATCGTTGATCCAATCATCGGAACGGGCAATAGCATGATCGCGATCTTGGACTACATCAAGGCACGGTTCAATGTAGAACATACTCCTGATCACACCGCGATTTTCGCCATTTCCGCTTATCATGGCGGTTTGAGGAAGATCCGTGAGCAATACAGCCAAATACCGATCCTGGTCACAAACATCGAACCAGATATCGACGAGCGAGGATTCCTGATCCCTGGTTTCGGTGATGTGGGCGCGCGATGTTTTCAGAGCGAAATCGAGACATGATCGGACTGCATCTCCTCATAATAATAGTGCCGATTTTCTTCAAATCCGCCATCACGACTACACCGCGATGAAACCAGTGGGATATCCCTATATGATAGGGGTTTGATGACCGTCCGCTGATTCCACAAAAACTGTCCAGTCATCCCAGCAAATCCGTCCATGGATTTCGGTGACATTGTCCGCCGTTTCCGCCGGTAATCCGTCCGCTCATCGCCATAGGAGCGATTGCGGTCAATTCCAATTTTCAATACTGAAAGCGCTGGGATGCATCCCCATCCCAGATCTTGAAGCTGATTTAACCAGTTGCTGTAATAGATATTGCAATTGAGAGGCGGCTCTCTACTCAATCGAAAGGAGGTCACCATGTTTTTTGAGGACCCATTACAGCTGGCCGTCATCTTCCTTGCCTTCACGGGGGGAGTTTTTCTGGGCAAAATCTTCGCCTTTCGCTGGCTCGGGTCGTGTCTGACAGTGGTGATCGGCCTGTTTGTGCTCGCCGTGGTGCTGAGCTTCCTCCTTGTAGCTCCGTTAGCCTTCGTCGAATCCATGAGTCTTCGTCTCGGGGAGTATATTGCCATGGAGTTCGGATCGTTCATCGCCTTCCTGGCCGGCCTGGCCGTCGGGTACAAGCGGCCCGCTCCCCGCCCGTACTGGACCCGGCGCTAGTTTTGAGCTTCCCGCGCTTGCCCTCGGTCGACATCCATTTCCGATCCTGAATCTGTTGGAGGTGTGCCGTGCTTTATGTATCAGCCCGATGCGGAAGGACTGGACGTCCCTTCCTGATCTGCTTTCAGCAAGGACGCGGGAGGTTCGCTGCCGAAATGACCATTCCCATCACGGATCACCACCCCGCTACAAAAACCAACAACTCCATCGAGTTGAACGGCCTGGACTTTAGTCATTACGGTGGGTGCCCATACTGCAAGAACCGTGCGGTAGTGAAATGCAGCCAGTGTCAACGCTTGACCTGTGAGGGCAATGTGAAGAAGTTCCTATTCATCTCATTTTGGAAATGTGCCTGGTGCCCGAATTCCGGGCCGATATCGGGAACCTTCAACTGCGTCAAGGCAACGGATCAACACATGAAAAAGGCGTCATGGACGCGCTGACAGCGTGATTACAACTCGACGTCCAATTTTCAATACTGAAAATGCTTCACAGGAGGTAGCTGTTATGTCGTGCAACCGTATCGACCCGACTCCTTACTTCGGCCAGGTGGAGTCCGATCCCTACCACGGGAAGGTGGAATCCGACCCCTACCACGGAAAGGTGGAGTCCGATCCCTACCACGGCCAGGTGGAATCCGATCCCTACCACGGCCAGGTGGAATCCGATCCCTACCACGGAAAGGTAGAGTCCGACCCCTACCACGGCCAGTTGGAGTCCGATCCCTACCACGGCCAGGTGGAGTCCGATCCCTACCACGGAAAGGTAGAGTCCGATCCCTACCACGGCCAGGTGGAATCCAACTTCCCCAACTGCGGGCAGTAACAGAATGTGTCTGGGCGGGTCGGCGGTTCACCGCCCGCCCATCTTTATCCGTATCAACACCCCAAGTTCTCATGATTTCACAAACCTACTGAAAAGGAGTGTAGAAAATGGCCGTCGAAAATTACCGCGGTTTTAAGTTCCGCTTCGTCAATGATGTCCACTACCAGGGCAAAATTCGGGTCTACGTCGAACAATACCCTTCCTACCGCGACAGGGACACTGACAGCCACTCAACCCACCTCTGGCCGGCCAACAAGGACGGCATCAACCATCCGCCCTACATCTGCGTCAAGCCCGAATACATGCCGGAGACCTACAGTGAAGCGGTTGAACTGGCCCGCGACTGGGCCGACCGCACCTTGGTGTATATCAGCACTGGTCAAACCATCAGCGAACAAATCGCCGCAGGGAGGTAACATGTCCATTCAAGTCTACAAAGAATTCCAGTTTCGATTCTGCTGGGACGTTGAAGAAATTGACAAGATCCGGGTATACGTTGAGCAGAGACCGGACAGATTCAAACAAAGCTCGCCGACCGATCTCGGGCTTCATCCCACTGAGCTCGGCGCTCCGGAGTATATCCTCTTCCCTGAGGGGAAACCGGTCGTTTTCCTGGATGCGGTCCAAAAGGCGAAGGCTTGGGCGGATCGTGTTCTCACCACCGGCGCCGCCTCAACAAACGTGATTCAAACTCCTAACTCCGCCATGGAGCACACCCCCGAAAAAAAGCACGCCAGCTGAAGCACTCCGGCACGCGGGAACAAACGATCACCCCGGTCTTTCTTCCCAAGGAGCCGGGAGAGGTGACGAAAACTGCTCTCCCATATCTGCATACTCCTCTCCCGGCTCTCATACCATAAATCATCCACATAGAAAAAAGGAGAGAGCCCATGAGTTTCAACCCTAAAGATTGGGAATCATCCCCTCTGTTTCCACTGATGCAGGAAGAAGCGGAGAGCGGTGAATCCGGTAACGATCAGGCCAGCGGTGTAACGGTTCCTGCAAATCCAGCCGCCGAAATCACCCTCTTACCGGGTCCATCCCGGGAGACGAGTGTAATCGCCCCACCCTTGACCAGCACAAAAGTCATCGAGATTCACGAACGCAGAGAACCACAGGCTGATTGGCAGCATCCTCCAACCGTCCGTTTCAAACGACGCCTTCTCACTGAGAAGCAACAGCGTGCTCCCAAGACGCCGCCCGCCGCCAAGCTTCTCCACTCATTGAAGATGACGCGTCTGGTACTGAGGCAGATCCGGGGCACGGTGGGACGTTATCCCGCCGAAACCGGCGGCATGTTGTTGGGTGATCCTGACACCTTGGTGGTTACTCGCTTTGTGTTTGATCGGGAGTCATTCAGAAAACAGAACAACAACGTCTATTACCCCAACACGGAATTCCTGAACCGTGTCCTTGAACATTGTAAGGAAGAGTTCTTGGGAATCGTCCACAGTCATCCGCCACGTAACATTGTACCGTCCAAACCGGATGAAGATGCCGCCTGGTCGAACATCACATCGCCGGGAAATCCTCACCTGCATTCGTACTTAATGCCGATCGTCCAATCCCGGGCGGATGTTGGGGAATTTGGTATCCACCCGTATCTGATCACCTGCCACCCCCAAGGGGAGGGACGGGTCATCGTTCACGAGGTGGAACTCGATCTCATCGACTGAGTTGAAAAAGGAGGTGATTACCTTGCAACTCCCTGAAAAGACAAACAACTACCTGATGGAAAAATACTCCCGGATCAGCCGGAACATCGACTTTTCCCGGATGCTGTCGGTCCGGCTGATCGTAGTGGGAACCGGCGCTTCTCACCGGCTGATCGAGGATCTGGGCCGGATGGGGATCAAGCGGTTCACCCTGATTGATCCCGATCGAGTGGAGGAAAAGAACCTGGCCGCTCAGGGTTTCGTTCACGGTGATATTGGGCGTCCGAAAGTGGAAGCTCTGGCGGACAGGCTGCGGGAAGTGGAATTCGAGCAGGGCAACCCGGACATGTCGCCACTGACCATCGAAACCTTTCACTCTGATTTCACCACGCTGGCTGCAGAAGAGATCGGTTGCCTGGAAGAAGACAAAATCCTTCTGATGACCACGGATTACCACCCGGCTCAGGCCCGGGGAAATTCCCTATCCATCCAGTTCGGAATTCCGACCTTCTGGTGCGGGATTTATCAGGGTGGAAGGGCCGGCGAGATTGTCTTCTACGATCCGATCGCCCCACAACTGCCGTGTTATCGCTGCATCACCAAATCCCGTTACGAAGCTTACGAAACCAGGTTGCGGAACGGAGCCGCCGGAACGAAGGGAGCCTTCTCTAGCGGGTTGCCGTTTGCCACTGCATTGGTTGATTCCATTCTCGGACACCTGATCATTGGTGCGATTCATCGGGAAGTGGCTGATAACCCCCATGGGATGCTCTTCCGGAAACTCCTGGAGGAACAGCGCAATTTCATTCAGGTACAGATGGACCCTGATTACCGGCTGGCCGGGGTAAATATCTTCGATGAGTTTGACGGGCCCAACACCATCTGCTTCAACACCATGTTCCAAAATGATGTGCGCGATCCGGAATGTCCCGATTGCGGGAAGCTGCAGCGATGCTGAAAAGAAAATCTTCCTCTATTCGGCCTGGTAGACAGACTGATCCGTTGGCAGGACAGATCACGGATCAGGTATCCTACCAAGTTTATATAAAAGCGAAGCGAAGACAAATCCTGCAATTGCGGAAACTGGCAAACATTACTAATCGAACCATAGCTGCAGCATCAAATATTGAATCGTGAACTTCACAGGTCATCAAGGCGTCGGTGGTAATGATTCTAGCGACTCCTCCAACCGCTGCCTACCAGTGGACCTATGACAATCGACGATCTGGGAGAGCCTGTTGCGAGGGCCACCTTCCGGCGGCTTTGAACAGTTAAAGCTTCCGGAGAGTGGCCCCTCGTTTTTGTTCATTGGAATCGGATTGCTATTTCTCACTCTTCAGCCAGGAAAGAACGGCTTGGTGTTTAGATCGTCCACACAAGTTGGATCTGATTCCGATTTCTCAAATTTCTTGCAGTTTGTATAGAACCATCTCGCTCGTGCGCAGTTTCAGACTTATTCGATCAGATGATTTTCTGCCGTCACGGTGTCGACAGCTTTCTGGGGGAATTGAAGAAGAAAGAAATACTGGCCGCACTGCCGCCGCCCGGCCGTGAGGCAGATGCCGCAGCTGAACCGGCGGAGCCCCCTGAGGAATACTGCCCAAAGTGCCAACTCTTCCAACTCCTGCTGGACTCGATTCGCAGATTGGAATACCCCCTTGCCGTCTCCACCGTGATTGACGAGGACCGGGCAGCCGAGTTGCGCGCGGATATCCCGCTGAACCTGAGCGCGACGCCGACCGCCCTGAAATACTGTATCGACTACTGGCTGCGCGAGCAGGGCTGCCGGGGCTTCCGCATGGGGGCCGACGGATTGGCGGTGTATCTGGACAACCGGATCGTTCACGTGACCGCCTCCCCGGTCACGGCGGACCTGGGAGAGATAATCCGCCGAGCCTCTGAGATCCTGGCGCCGTGCGGCCCCCTGCCTGACGAAGAAGCGATGGAGGGGGTGTTCGGAATGACGCTGAGCGGGCAACGCTTCACCCTGCGCGCCCGCCTAGTCCAGGGCCGATCCATCTCCATCTTCAACACCAATTTTGAGCCGGCAAATCGCGAACCCGAAAGCAGTGCGGTTGACGAGGAAATGAGTTCGCCTGTCACCCGCACCTCAATGGACATTGCCTCTCCATCCCGGCGGAATCCGGGCGGAGGCACTCCGTCTGATTTGGTCTGCAGGAGGATGCCATGAATGACGATCCAACCTTTGTCTCTTCCAATGTCAATCCATCGGATGAATCAGCGCCCACCCTCGCTGAAAGAAGCCCCTCGCCCTTATCGCCCATAGAACGGGCGGTCAAGATATATCAGATCCTCCTGTTGGAAGTGAAACTCAAAGAGCATCTCGCCACCTTGGAACCCGGGCTGAAGGCACTCCTGCTTGATCATGTCGAGGCAAAGGTCGAGGAAATGCCCGGGGAAGATTGCCTGATGGACTTGTACGCGGAGGCGGAGGCGAACTGGGTTTTAGCTGGATGTCCACCCCTTCCGGAACGTGAGGCGCTGCTCTTCCGCTTGGATTTCCTGTTCGGCAACAACCTGGTGTGCTAAGGAGCTCGACTCGGTAATGGCTGGGAGAACGAATCCAAATCTACACAAGGTATTCATTTCATCGGATTTTCGAATATGACCAAGATTTTTAGTGTCCGATGAACCACCGGCTGAATTGGATTGTTGTTTCTACTGCACGAACAAAACTGAAGAGTCAATACGGCGCACTGAACGCCGCAGGGGGAGTGCGCGGTCAATCGTGAACTTCAAGAGGCATTCCGAGGACTCTCAAAGAGAAATCCGTCACGGCACCGCAGAGTCAGTAACAATTCGGTTGCAGCAACGTGGTGATCAGTGCGCCTAACCTGTACGTATTCCGGCTGGATGAAGATATGCCGTCCATGGTTAGCCCGATTCGATGGCAGAATTGGCGGTCGAAATTCTCGGCTGCCCATGGTGTGAGTCGAACATTATGTAGTGGACTTACTCCGTCTGGCGGTCACGTGTCGGTCCCAGATGATGATGAGTGCGGAACAGTCCCAGGAGGGCAAATGAGTGATCAGGAATTCAGAAAAACAAATCAGGGCAAAAGTTTTAAGGACGGGAAATTGTATCACTTTTACCCGGCCGCCATCCATGTCGTGCGGCTCTGGCCGTCGCCGCGAGTCTGGGTGAAGAGCATCAACAACCCGTCATGGCAAGGGCGGCGGACCATCTTTCTGGACATTGTGAAGAGCACCGGATTGTCCCGCCGCACGCTGGCACGGCCAAGGCCGCTTCCCCGCCTGCCGGCCCACGACTTCCGTCATGCTGCATCGGGCGAGCAGCTGCCCATCGACAAGTTCCTGTCGGCTGTCCAGAACAAGGAACGGCAGGAATATCGCAACGCCGTCGAACTGGTTCCGTCGGAGGTGCGCGGAGCGCTGGCGACCTATCCCGGCAGTCACTTTGTCTTTTCCGTGCTGCAGGCGTGCTATCGGGTGCCGGAGATGCCGGCGTTCGTCGCCGCCAATCCCTGTCTGGCTTTCCTTTTTGCCAGCGTCTACGAGCGTTCAGGGCCCGGATTGAATTCCGGGATGATGTGGCGCACCTGGCGGCGAACGATCCGGCTGAAGCAGCGGGATATCTGCGGCTGGGTGAAATTGCCGGATGCCGAATGGGTGGTCTCACTGTTGAAGCGGGCTTCACCCGAAATCTGCAGTGCTTCGGGCGGGATCTGGAACCTGTTCGCCAACCTGCGGCGGTCTGCCGGCCTTCCCTTGCTGCAGAACCGGCTGCAGCACATGGACAGCTTCAACCGACAGGTGTTGATTGTGCTCCGGAACGACGAGTTGTGGCCGTTGGTTCACCCCCGGTTATTGTCCGAGATCAGCCGTGGTTCGTGGGGATCCCATCGGATGAGACCGGCGCAACTGCTCGACGACGTGGTCCAGATGACGCGGATGCTGGACCGTGGCGAGCCCCTGCGATATGTCACGGACCTCGCCCAACTCAGGGAGTTGCATGATCGGCTGGCCCGAAGGCTGCATGTCAACCTGGAGGATCTGCGACGCCAAAGACGGCACCCGGGGCGGATGCCGGAGTTCATCGAGGTGGAATTCCCGCCGCCCCCGCTGCCGGGGACGGCGCAGATCATCCCGCTCACCAATCAACAGCGATTTTCGCGGGAGGAAGAGGAGTAATGCCTCTCCAGACAGTTGTTCCCCCGAACAGCCCATCCTGACGGATTTTCCGGCGAGTTTCGCACTTCCCAGCCCTGCCAGATTGTTACTACTTATGACGGCATAAGGCACTCTGCTTCTCGGTTAAAACGGTATTTGCCATCAACGAGATTCCTTCCTGACCGGCCTTTAATCTCTAAAACTACTTATTAGTAAATAA
>Ga0209269_1000227_pt1 | contig 70921 bp, 61 predicted proteins | sample MTBAKMMethaMetaG_FD_187455 | JGI IMG/M metagenome (GOLD analysis project Ga0209269, IMG submission 187455) | Enrichment culture microbial communities from Arthur Kill intertidal strait, New Jersey, USA, that are MTBE-degrading - MTBE-AKM (Arthur... | ecosystem: Environmental > Aquatic > Marine >...
GGTTTGATAATCCCGCCTGTACAGCATTACCGATACTCCGTCCCGGTTAGCACTCCCCGGAATTGTATCATCTTTATTACAGCATGTCAGAGAACTTCAGTAAATTTTCCCTAACTTCACGGCACAAACAAAGGACTCAAAGTACGCACGAAGGACACAAAGTATATTTCTCTTTGATAACCCTTTGTGTACCTTTGCGTTGTCCTTGGTGTTCTTTGTGGTTAAAGATATTTTGACTTTTAAGACAGTCTTTTTATTATCTGTTACCAATGGGAGGCGTGGGAAAAAACACAAGGCAAATCATCATATTATCCATATTGACCTTTGTATTGACAGGGATTGTATTGTTAATTCTTTTTTTTGCCTATCCGGATCCCCCGATGGATAATATTACAAAAGCCCGTGCTGCCCTTTCTCTTGCAGGTGAAAAAGAGGCGGGTAAGTATGCCGCCGGTGAATATTCCCTTGCTAACACACTTTGGGACAGCTTGATGACGGAATGGAAAAGTCAGAATTCCTTACCTTTCTTCAAAAGGGATTTTACTCATATCACCCTTCTCTCGGAACAAATTGTATTACACGCTGAATATGCAGTTTTATCTGCCTCAACAGGAAAAGAAACAGTTAAGATAAAGACAGAAGAAGACCTCAGGCGTATCAATGAAGTTATTGCCCGCTTTAATACTGAATACAGTAAACTTCCCTTACACCAACCGGTCTGGTCAGACATTTCCAGGGTAAAATTGCTTTGTAAGGAAGCTGAAGTAACCATGCAAAGGGGATGTTTTATCAAAGCTTCTGCGATTCTTAACGATTGCCTGGCCATCGCGGAAAGCTGCGACAGCCTCGTAAGTGTTTTAATAGAGGATTATTTCGCGTCCTTCCCTGAGTGGGAAAAGTGGATCACTGAAACCATCCGCCGGAGCAGAAAAGATCAGTCCGCTGCCATTATTGTAGATAAATTTGAACACAAATGCTACCTCTATAACAAGGGTAAAATAATCGCAGAATACACCGCAGAGTTCGGCCCCAACTGGATAGGAGATAAAAATTACAGCGGTGATAAAGCCACGCCTGAAGGTAAATACTTCATTACTAAAAAACTGGGGCAAAAAGAAACCATATATTACAAAGCTCTGCTGCTTAACTATCCAAATGAAGAAGATATAATCAGATTTAAAGAAGCACAAAAAAACGATGCAATTCCACCGGGCAGGAATATAGGAAACCTTATAGAAATACATGGTAACGGGGGAAAGGGAATTAACTGGACAGACGGATGCGTTGCCCTTGAGAATAACCATATGGATGAAATTTTTAAATTTGTAAATGTCGGTAATCCGGTAATAATAGTCGGGTCAGTGAAACCTTTGAATGCCATACTGATAAAATGAAGAATGAAAGAATTATCCTGTTTTGGATCAGGTTTAAAGAATTTTTATCCGCCGGCTTCCTGAAAGCTGCAGGGTATATACGCTTACATCCCCGGCTGGAGAAGGCCATTTATACAGCATCTGCTGGAATGATCTCAATCTTCCTTTTACATATTTCTATCACCCTCGCTCCTGCAATGCAAGAGGGAGTTGTTTTATTATTACCCCTTAAAAAAGCAAATACCCTGTCAGAAATAAAAGACCCGGATAAATATATAAAAGAACTTGAAAGGGGAAATATGCTATTGGAAGGAAGGCTGTTACGCAGAATTCCCACGGGCTCATACCTTGTTATTAATACCACCGAAAATCATTTTAAATTATACCATAACAGGAAACTGAAAAGGGAAGGTTTCTGCTCTACCGGATCCTATATCCATCTTGAAGCTGACGATTCACAGGCATGGATATTTAAAACCCCGAAAGGGATTTTCAGGATACGTGGGAAAACCGAATATCCCGTCTGGAAAAAACCCGACTGGGCATTCATAGAAGAAGGTCTTCCTGTCCCTCCACCAGAACACCACAGCAGATTTGATTACGGGGTACTTGGAGATTACGCACTCAGCCTGGGCGACGGGTACCTTATACATGGAACTCTGTATAAACGTCAACTCGGAATGCCGGTTACACATGGGTGCGTCAGGCTGGGAGACGAAGACCTGGAGGTTGTATATTATTATATGCAGGAAGGTTCAAAAGTGTTTATTTATTAGAATGGAAACAACAGATAAATATAACTGCTTCAAATTTTTTCATCAAAAATCCCGAAAAATTTTTCTGTTGATTTTTTTTATGCTGCTTACCATTTTACTCATATTCACAGTGGTCCTTCCCGCAATAAAAGCTGAACTTTTATTTCCGGCAGGCGAACAGGCACAATTGTTCAATACTTCCCATTCTGATGATCCTATGGATCATCGTATGCATGGACTCGCATCAGAAAATGCCTGGCTCAGGGCGCGATTAACCCTTGCCGGCTCCGACTCCCTGGTTCTTCTTGTAAATTTGCCTGACAGCATTGTGAGTTTACAAATGAACGGGGTTATTGTATTTGAAACCGCAATAACCGGATATAAAATAAGCAGAATATTTAACAAATATTCCCCCCTGTACCTGACCGAATGGTGTAAACATCCCTTCACGGTAAAAGCTTCCGTGTCTTCAATACCAAAGATGCCTGTAATATATAAGAAGGCCCCGAAAGACACTATTGAAGCGGCAAAACAACAAAACCTTACTGAAGTGCCAACCGGCCAGGAAGATACCTGGTTCAGTCTTTATACCGACAGAAATCTTAAGCTTGCTATAAAACAGAATGAAACCCCATCCACACTGATTTCAGAAAAACGACAGAGATATTTTCGTAAAACCCGTAAACTGGAAAGAAGAGAACTGGTAAAATCAATGGCAAATTTCGAAATTCCTGTCCACTTTGCATATATAACCATATATGTCTCTCGTTCCGATGCCAGGGTAATCTACCGTGCACTCCCTGAACATGCACTGGTAGTGCTCAGATTATGATCCAGACTTCCCCCCCCTTAAATTCTTTTTCTCCCCATGAATGTTTCTGTTGCCGGCTTATTCATGGAATAATACCCGGAGCAGGAAGTATGTCTCCTTGTCAGATAAAAAAGGTACGTAACTGCAAAGAAACAGAGAATACATAGCGAGAAAAAATAACGCAAGGGCGCAATAGAACATGGGAGTTCCCCCGTATAGCGGGACAGACTATGCCCATCACTGAAAAGCGATCTTAACATATTGTCATACAATAACTTATCAATTTTTTCACCATGAAACCCCCAAGCACTATCGTACACAACAAGGACATGAACAAAACAAAAGCTTCAATGCAATATAAAAATGATCATAACACTGATCAAAAGACTATACCCGACAAACAGGTATCCGGAAAAGACCCGGAAAATCCACGGTTTTATGGTCTAATGCCAATAATCTGGTTATCACTGGGAATGATTTTTTTCCTTATAATAATGAAACTCATAATGGATCTTTTCCTGGTTAAATAAACCAAAGATCATATCATCCAACAGGAAAGTGTATCCCGGAATTATTTATCTCGTTCTGAGGCTTCCGGGAGCACTTCTTTTTCAGGTCATTTTCAAACTGTGAATATTTCCGGGAAATAAATATTGGTTAAAAGAAGCACTATTCCTATTAGGTGGGGAGGGAAATCGGGCGGGCGCAGCCCGCCCGATTTCCCTCCCCCAAGGAGAACATAACAAATTGTCATTCCGAGCGATAGCGAGGAATCTCTACTTTCCAAGCAATAAAGATATCTTAATCAATCTTCTTAATTTAAATTCTATTTATTACCCCCATGCAAAGATTTTTTTCTGATGGAAGCAGTTTTTTCCGGATATTAAACATAAATGGGAAAATACATGCTATGAGAATCCCGATTTACATTTTCTTTATCTCTATACTGCCCTGCTCCTGCGGTCTTCTGCCCATATCCGAACCTGCCGGGAATACAAACCCCTGGCAGCCCCTATACCGTGTTATGTTCTGGAATGTGGAAAATCTTTTTGACATCTACAATGACAGCCTGACCAACGACGATGAATTCACTCCTTATGGTCTAAGAGCCTGGAACTATACAAAATATAACCATAAGATCAATAACATATATAAGGTATTTATGGCTGCCGGGAATTCGGATCCTCCTGAGATCATCGCACTGTGTGAGGTTGAAAACCGGCGTGTATTATATGACCTTGCGGTGTCTTCCCCTTTCGGGAAGTACGGGTATAAAATTCTCCATCAGGATTCGGAAGATCTGCGCGGAATTGATGTGGCCGTTCTTTATAATCCGGATAGGGTTAAACTGCTGAGGAAGGAATTCTTCAAACCGGTTTTCGGAACATCATATGAAAGATCCACCAGGGATATCGTATTCATGAAAGCTGAAATAAACAGTAAAGATACCGTTCATTTCTTTTTTTGCCACTGGCCGTCAAAATTCGGAGGGGCAGGATATACGGAACCCTTGAGACACGCTGTGGCTTTTAACCTGCGATGTCTTGCTGATAGTATACAGCAGGTAAATCCCGCTGCATTAATTATTATTGGCGGCGACCTGAATGATCCTCCTTCCTCAGAAAGTGTCAGTAATATTCTGAATGCAAGGTGCTACAACAAAAACGATACGATTTATCCTGAACGGTTATATAACCTGTCCTGCCATACACACCCGGGAACCCACAAAAATCAGGGGATATGGGAAACCATTGACCAGTTTATAGTTACCGGAAACCTTATCAAACCCAACATCAGGACAAAAACCGAAAGAACTGAATATGAAATAGTTGTGTTTGATTTTTTACTCGAAACGGATGAGAAATTCTCAGGTTCAAAACCATTCAGAAGCTGGGAAGGAATGAAATACAAAGGAGGATTCAGTGATCATCTGCCGGTTATGCTTAAAGTTTACTGACAAGCTTTAATCCCAGCTCTTTTCCCTTCTTTACCATTAAATCCCAGGCAGGACCATACTCGTTGGGGATTTCTCCATCGAGAATTGCATTCTTTATTGTATTTTTAATTATCCCGACCTCCTTTGAAGGAGAAATTCCAAAGGCTTCACAGATAACATCACCACTAACAGGCGGCTGAAAATTCCTGATATGATCCTTTTCTTCAATACTCTTCATCTTCTCCCTCACCAGCTCAAAATTTCGCAGATACTGGCGCACTCTGGCTTCATTTTTTGAAGTTATATCCGCTTCACATAACATCATGAGATCATCCGTATCATCACCAGCTTCAAAGAGAAGCCGGCGTACAGCCGAATCTGTCACCTGTTCCTGTGAAAGTATTATAGGCCTGAGATGTAAAAATACCAGCTTCCTTACATACCTCATCCTCTCATCAAGAGGTAGCTTCAACCGTTTAAAGATAGCCGGTATCATCCTGGAACCTGCATATTCATGATGATGAAAAGTCCAGCCCTGGCCTTCCTCAAACTTCTTCGTTACAGGTTTTGCTATATCATGAAGTAAGGCTGCCCACCGAAGCCATAAATTATCAGACTTGAGTGCAATGTTATCCAATACTTCCAGTGTGTGGTAAAAATTGTCCTTATGCTTTTGCCCTTTATAAGATTCAATCCCCTTCAAAGCATGTACTTCAGGAAGAATTAATTCCAACAGTCCTGAAGAATCCAAATACTTAAACCCCTCTGATGGTTTATCAGTAAGGATGATCTGGTTCAATTCATCAGAGATCCTTTCAGCAGAAACTATGGCAATCCTTTCACGATTATTACTGATGGCAGCAAAAGTTACCGGATCAATATCAAAATGCAGCCTGCCCGCAAACCGCACTGCCCGCATCATCCTCAACGGATCATCCGAAAACGTGATGTCCGGATCAGCAGGAGTGCGTATTATCCCTTTCCTTAAATCTTCCCTGCCATTAAATGGATCTGCAAGCTCTCCAAAATTGTCGCTGTTAAGACCAAATGCCATAGCATTAATGGTAAAATCCCTCCGTATCTGATCATCTTCCAGTGTGCCACCCTCAACAACAGGTTTGCGGGAATTCCTGCGGTACGATTCCTTCCGCGATCCAACAAATTCAATGTCCATATCCCTGTACCGTAACATGGCTGTTCCAAAATTCCTGAATATACTTATCTTCCTGATCCGGATCTTTTCAGCCAGCTTCTCTGCAAATTCGATCCCACTGCCAATCACAACAATATCAATGTCTTTTGATTTATTACCCAGCAGACAATCCCTGACAAATCCGCCAATCACATACACCCTCAGGCTCTCCTCCTCAGCCAAATCAGAAATGGTCCTGAAAATCCGGTCATTTAGACATATATTCATATATACATATGACAATTTGTTAAAAATATGTGACAAAATTACAATTAATTAACCGGAACTGAAACGTAATTAGCAAAAACAAAGCCGGTATAATATTTGTTTATACATGCATATATAAAAATATGTGAATAATATATCAACCAAATAATTAATTTTAATCTCTAAGATCATGATTGAACATCTGAACACAGAAACTTTCAAAAATAAAGTTTTCAACTACGAAACGAATAAAGAATGGAAATTCGAAGGTGACAAACCCTGTTTAATAGATTTTTATGCCGACTGGTGCGGTCCTTGTAAAATGGTTGCCCCTGTCCTTGAGGAATTATCGAAAGAATATGATGGTAAAATAGATATTTACAAGGTAAATACAGAAGACCAGCAGGAATTGTCTGCAATGTTTGGTATCCGGAGTATCCCGTCCATTTTGTTCGTTCCTAAGGAAGGCCAGCCGAGGATGGCTATGGGTGCTTTGCCAAAGGAAAGTTTTAAAAAGGCTTTTAAAGATATTCTGGCAGTGGAATAAATTAATATGTCATCGTAAAATTTGTAAATTTGTATAAAATTCAACCTTATGATCAAATTTACAAGCCTCCTGTGTGCGCTATTGTTTATCGCATTCATTCCCCTTTTAAGCCAGGCTGATCAATTTACCATGGTTTTTTACAATGTTGAGAATCTTTTTGATACTATAAACAACCAGGGAAAGGATGATCTGGAATTTACCCCTCAGAGCGATAAAAATTGGAACAGCGAGAAGTATAACAAAAAACTGGATGACATTGCCGGAGTATTAAGTTCTGTCATACCAGGCAATCTCCCGGACATCATAGGTCTCGCTGAGGTTGAAAACCGGAAGGTTTTGGAGGACCTCATAAAAAGAAAAGCGCTGATAAAAGGGAATTACGGTATCGCACACGAGGACAGTCCTGATACAAGAGGCATTGATGTTGCCCTGCTTTACAAAAAGGACAGATTCAGAAACCTTACCCATAAGGTTATCCCTGTAACCTTTCCTTTTGATCCAACCCTGAAAACCAGGGATATTTTGCAGGTTTCAGGCACCGCTCCTGATGGTAAATTATTCCACATTTTTGTCAATCACTGGACTTCAAGGCTTGAGGGCATAAGAGAAACAGAACCTAAAAGAATGCATAGTGCTGTTGCCCTCAGGCGGAATATTGATCTTCTGCTTACCAAAGATGCTGACAGCCGGATTGTGGTTATGGGAGACTTCAATGACGAACCTACCAATCAGAGCATTATGAATATACTGCAGTCAACCAACAAAAGAAAAAATACCACACCCGGAGATCTCTACAATCTGTTTTATGATATTCACAACATGGATCAGGGAGGATCTTATTTTTATGGTAAAACATGGATGATGCCTGATCAGATCATTGTTTCGCAGAATCTACTGAACAGGAAAAACACATACAGTTGCACTTACGACTCCGGGAAAGTATTTTTCGCTGAGTGGTTACTGACAAAAAACAAGGAAGGGGTATTTGTTCCCCTGCGAACCTATGGGGGAAATTATTATTCCGGAGGTGTGAGTGACCACCTGCCTGTATTCGTCATTTTTTCCCGATAATAAGGATGGAATACCATTTAAAATCTGATTACAGCCCTACCGGAGATCAGCCGGAAGCGATAAAACAGCTTACCGACGGACTCAATGCGGGGGAAAAAAGCCAGGTACTGCTGGGTGTCACTGGTTCAGGAAAAACCTTCACCATAGCCAATGTTATTGCCAACCTGAATCGCCCCGCACTGGTACTGAGTCATAATAAAACCCTTGCAGCCCAATTGTACGGAGAGTTCCGCCAGTTTTTCCCGGAAAATCCCGTGGAATATTTTGTGTCGTACTACGATTATTATCAGCCTGAAGCTTATTTACCGGTAACCGACACATATATTGAAAAGGATCTTTCCATTAACCAGGAGATTGAAAAGTTAAGACTCAGCACCACTTCCTCCCTGCTCTCCGGCAGGCATGATGTTATTGTGGTTTCCAGTGTCTCCTGTCTTTATGGTATAGGAAACCCCGAGGATTTTCATAATAACACCATTATACTGAAGAAGGGCCAAAAGGTAAGCCGTAATGCTATACTTCACAAGCTGGTCGACAGCATGTATTCCAGGAACGAAGTGGATGTAAGACCGGGCACCTTCAGGGTTCGCGGAGACACAGTGGATATTTTCCTTGCTTATAATGACAACGCATGCAGGATAGTGTTCTGGGGAGATGAAATTGAAGAACTGAAAATCATTGAACCTCTCTCTGGGCAAACCCTGGAGAGCCACACTGAGATAACTGTCTTCCCTGCAAATATATTTATTACAGCAAAAAACAGGTTGAAAAAAGCTATTGAAGAGATTCAGGACGACATGGTCAGACAAGCTGATTTCTTTGAGGATATCGGTAAACACCCGGAAGCAAAGCGAATCAGGGAGAGGGTGACCTATGATCTCGAGATGATTAGGGAACTGGGCTATTGTCCCGGCATTGAAAACTATTCAAGATATTTCGATGGAAGAAAACCCGGTACACGTCCTTTCTGTCTGCTTGATTATTTCCCGGATGATTTTATCATGGTCATTGATGAGTCACATGTAACCATACCCCAGATCAGGGCTATGTACGGAGGCGATCACTCAAGAAAGCAGGTTCTCGTAGAATATGGATTCAGGCTTCCTGCCGCCATTGATAACCGCCCTTTGAAATTTGAGGAATTTGAGGGCCTCACCGGTCAGACTATATATGTCTCTGCCACTCCCGGAGATTATGAGCTCGAAAAAACCGGAGGAGCAATTATTGAACAACTGATAAGGCCTACCGGACTCCTCGACCCGGTTATTGAAGTAAAGAGCAGTCTTAACCAGATTGATCATCTTATCGGGGAGATCAGTAAAAGAGTCAGAGAAAACGAGCGTGTTCTCGTAACCACCCTGACCAAGCGCATGGCGGAGGAATTATCGGCTTATCTTATAAGGCTGGATATCAAATGCCGGTATATACATTCTGACATTGAAACCCTTGAAAGGGTGGAAATCATGGAGGGCCTGAGAAAAGGAAGTTTTGACGTTCTTGTAGGGGTAAACCTGCTGAGGGAAGGACTCGATCTGCCGGAAGTGTCTCTCGTGGCAATCCTTGATGCAGACAAGGAAGGTTTTCTCCGTTCGGAAAAATCTCTCACTCAGACATCCGGAAGGGCAGCAAGGCACCTGAACGGGAAAGTGATTATGTATGCTGATAAGATCACCGGATCAATGCAAAGAACCATTGATGAAACAAACCGGAGGCGCGAAAAACAGCTAAAATTCAATGAGGAAAACAATATTACTCCCCGGCAGATAATAAAAGCCATGACATCTATAATGGGACTTCAGAAAGAGGTAGAAAGACCCCGGTTCTATTCAGGTCCTGATAAAACAGATATAGCAGCCGATCCCGTAGTTAAATACATGTCGGAAGAAGCATTAAAAAAGACAATTGACAATACCCGCAAAGCGATGGAAAAAGCCGCAAAGCAGCTGGATTTTATCGAAGCAGCGAGGTTAAGGGATGAGATGTATGCCCTTCAAAACCTTCAGAGAAAGTAACCCGCCACCCCGGGAATACGAATTTACACTATGCCAACCTCCCCCCTGAATACAAACTCCACAGGCCCTGCCAGCCATATATTTGTAAACCTGATATTACCTTCCCTTGTAAATTTTACTTCCAGTTTTCCGCCTGAAGTATTCACCTGAAATGAATTATTGTCAGTATTTTGAATATAACATGCTGTAATGGCAGATGCAACGGAACCTGTACCGCAGGATAGGGTTTCCTGCTCAACACCCCGCTCAAAGGTTCGTACATCTATTTCTGCCGGACCTCTTACCACCATAAAATTAACGTTTGTCCCTCCGGGAGCAAAAATTGCACTATCTCTTATCTTTTTCCCCTCTTTAAAGACATCCAGATCATGAATATTATTCCCGGGAAGAACAAAATGCGGAGAACCGGTGTTTAAAAAATATCCTCCCTCCAGGGAAGCAATACTCTCCACATCAATCATTTTTAGATGAATGAAATTGGTATCAGAAAAACAGGCTATGTGTTCACCGTCAATTCCTGTAAAAACAGCCTTTTCCTTTATTATCCCCAGATCACGTGCAAATGCGGTAATACATCTGCCCCCATTACCGCACATGGTGCTTTCATTTCCATCGCTATTGAAATATTTCATGCTGAAATCTGCACTTTCTGAAGACTGTAACAGGATCAATCCGTCAGCGCCAATGCCAAAATGTCTGTCACACAACTCCTTAACGGTTTTCTGTGTGTACATACTCCCGCCATCTGCCCTTGCGTCGATAAGTATGAAATCATTTCCTGTACCGTGATATTTATAAAATGTTACACTCTTCCTCATCTGTTAAAAAAACTTAAATAAACAGGTAAAACACAACAATTTGAGTATTTTGGTTGTTACTTGCATACGAAATAAACTGCTTAAAATGTTAAGGCATAAAATTTGATAAGTATTTACTGCCAAACAATAAACAAAATAATTACAAAGATATGAAACCTCCAAGCACTATCGTTCAATACAAAGATATGAATATTCATGGAGGTTCCATGCCCATTAGTTAACAGGCAGTAATAACATTTTGATTTATAAAAACATAATTAAAACATTTACGCATGAAAATAAAGAATTTTACAGGCTCTTTACTTGCAGCACTATTTGGAGCAGCATTGGCAATAACGGTATTCGCCATTGTATTAAAACCGGAGACTAAAATAATTCAGGTAGAATCGAAGCCTGCTGCGCTTTATACCACCATGCCTGCTACACCTGAAGTTTTGACAGATTTTACGGTTGCAGCAGAAAAAGCGATACATGCTGTTGTGCATGTAAAAACCAAAGCCATGCGGGAAAGCTACTCGTACAATCCTTTTTATGAATTCTTTTTCGGGGAAAGGGGTCCGAGTCAGCCTCAGCCCGTGATGGGTTTCGGATCAGGGGTTATTATTTCCCGGGATGGTCATATTGTAACAAATAACCATGTCATTCAGGGTATGGATAACATTGAGGTGGTATTAAACGACAGAAGGACATTCGAAGCACAAGTAATTGGCAGCGACAGAAGCACAGATCTTGCACTGCTGAAAATAGACGCGAACGACCTGACTTTCCTCAGTTACGGAGATTCGGATATTCTTAAACTGGGAGAATGGGTTCTCGCTGTAGGTAATCCTTATAATCTTACCTCAACCGTAACAGCCGGCATTGTAAGTGCCAAAGCAAGAAACCTGAATATATTACAGGATCAGCTGGCCATTGAAGCATTCATTCAGACAGATGCTGCAGTTAACCCTGGTAACAGTGGCGGTGCCCTGGTAAATACCTTCGGAGACCTTGTTGGTATCAACACTGCCATTGCCAGCCGTACAGGCGCATTTACAGGTTATTCATTTGCCATACCGGTAAGTATAGTAAAAAAGGTAGTGGCTGATCTTAAAGAATTTGGCACCGTTCAAAGAGCATTATTGGGAATAACTATCCAGGATATAGACCAGGAACTGGCAAAAGAGAAAAAACTGGATAACCTTGATGGTGTATACGTAAGCAGCGTGAGAGATAACAGTGCGGCCAAAGAAGCCGGAATAAAGGAAGGTGATATTGTATTATCAATAAACGGTATTAACCTGAACAGCGCTTCTGCATTACAGGAACAGGTAAGCAGATACCGTCCGGGTGATAATGTGAAAGTTATGGTAAAAAGAGATAATAAAGAGAAACTTTTTAACGTTACATTACGTAATATGGAAGGAAGTACAGGGGTTGTCCAAAAGGACGACCTGATTGCTGAACTGGGAGCAAGCTTTGTACCCACCTCCCAGGAAGAATTGTCAAAACTGAAAATTAAAAACGGCGTTAAGGTTGTTTCCCTTAGCCAGGGAAAACTTGCAAGAGCAGGGATAAAAGAAGGATTCATTATTGTTAAGATCAATAATAACCAGATCAATACCGTTGAAGATATCCGTAGTGTACTGGCAAAAATTAAAAAAGGAGGAGTATATATTGAAGGTGTTTATCCGGATGGAATTGTAGCATATTATGCATTTGGTTTGTAAAATATTTCTTTGTAACTTACCTCAGGAAGCTTTTTATTATACCCAATCCAAGGCGTAAAATTTTCCGGACATTATAAGCTGACTATTATATAATTAGCAGTTTTTTTTGACACATTATCATTTTTATATTGACTTGTATCTTGAAATAGTCTAAATTCGCACAAATTTTTTTAGGAGGAAAACTTATATAATGAGACAATTAAAGATCACGAAATCTATTACCAACAGGGAAAGCGCATCATTGGATAAGTATCTGCAGGAAATAGGAAGAGAAGAATTAATCACAGTTGAAGAAGAAGTAGATCTGGCACAAAGGATTAAAAAGGGTGACAGACATGCTTTGGAAAAGCTGACAAGAGCAAATCTCAGATTTGTTGTGTCAGTTGCAAAACAATACCAGAACCAGGGTTTAAGTTTACCCGACCTCATAAACGAAGGAAATCTCGGATTGATTAAAGCTGCTGAAAAATTTGATGAAACGAGAGGCTTCAAATTCATCTCCTATGCGGTATGGTGGATAAGACAGTCCATTCTTCAGGCCCTTGCCGAACAATCACGGATCGTACGCCTCCCTTTAAACCAGGTGGGCTCATTGAATAAAATCAATAAAGCATTTTCAAAGTTCGAACAGGAAAATGAAAGAACACCCTCACCCGAAGAACTGGCCGATGCTCTTGAATTACCAAAAGAGAAAGTAGCCGACACCCTTCGGGTCTCCGGACGCCATGTGTCTGTTGATGCCCCTTTTATTGAAGGAGAAGATAACAGCCTACTGGATGTTATACAAAATAACGACTCTCCCAATGCTGACAGAAACCTTATCAAAGAGTCGCTCGCCAAGGAAATTGAACGTGCCCTTTCTACTCTTACTGAAAGAGAACGGGATATTATCCGGTATTTCTTCGGTATCGGTTGCCAGGAAATGACTCTTGAGGAAATAGGTGAAAAATTCGGACTTACCAGGGAGAGAGTAAGACAAATTAAAGAAAAAGCCATCAGGAGACTGCGGCATACTTCACGAAGCAAACTTTTAAAAACGTACCTCGGGTAACAAACAGATCTCATTTTGCTGTTTGTTATTTCCTGTTACAGGTCAGACAATCGTATTTTTTGATTATCATCCCTTAAAAATTTTGTAAATGAGAAAATATACTATTCCTTCCTTTATCAGGGATTCTGTTGAAAATTTTTCAGGAAACACAGCTCTTGCTTTTGTTGATGAAAAAGGTATTACCTATTCTGAATTAGGGGTTCACATAGAAAAGACCGTTGCCCTTCTTGACATTCTCGGTATAACCCGGGGGGATAAAGTCGCTCTCATTGGAGAAAATATGCCTAACTGGGGAATAGCATTTCTGTCGGTTATCAGCATGGGCGCAGTGGCTGTACCCATACTGCCCGACTTCCATGAAAACGAAGTTCAGAATATCATCGAACATTCAGGATCAAAACTATTATTTGCTTCCAATAAACAAATCTCACGCCTGAAAAATATCCTGTCCCGGAAAATACAGGTAATAGTTACAGATAATCTCAGCCTGCTTGATTCTGCTGCTGCCGAAAATTCCAAAATACCCGTGCGGATATCCTTGCAAAAAATGGATGAAGAATCGTCTGAATCTGATCTTGCTACTATCATCTATACTTCCGGAACAACAGGTTCGTCAAAGGGTGTTATGCTGACAAATAAAAACCTGGCATGGATGGCAGAACAATGCCTTACCATTCAGCATGTGGCAGCCGGACATCGCTTTCTTTCCATACTCCCCATGTCGCATACCTACGAAAATTCAATCGGGTTCCTGCTTCCCCTTTATTCCGGCGCAACAGTGTACTACCTCAAGAAACCCATGTCTCCCTCTGTTCTCCTTGAAGCCCTGACCATTGTGAGACCCACACATTTCCTTACCGTTCCGCTTATTATTGAAAAAATATACCGTAAACAGGTATTGCCAAAATTTAATAAAAACCTGATCACAAGAAATCTTTTCAGGTTCGCCCCGACACGTAAGCTGTTAAACAGGCTGGCAGGGAAAAAACTGATGAAAACATTCGGCAGTGAACTTATATTTTTTGGCATCGGAGGGTCCAAACTGGATGGGAGAATTGAAAAATATCTCACAGAAGCAAAGTTCCCATTCGCCATAGGGTATGGTCTTACCGAAACATCACCTTTACTGGCAGGCTCTTCCCCCTTTAACACAGCCTGGCAGTCTACCGGTAAAGTGCTGCAGGGTGTTGAACTAAAAATTGATAACCCCGATCCTGTAACCGGAGAAGGTGAAATAATAGCCAGAGGGCCAAACCTTATGCTTGGTTATTATAAAAATCAGGAAGCCACATCGGAGGTGATAACCCCTGACGGGTGGTTTAAAACAGGCGATCTGGGATATATCGATCAGAAGGGAAATATTTATATCAGAGGAAGAATCAAAAACCTGATCATCGGAACAAACGGTGAAAATATTTATCCGGAAGAAATTGAATCTATTATCAACAGTATTGAATATATTGAGGAATCACTTGTGGTGAAGCAAAAGGATAAACTCATTGCATATGTCAATATCAACCTGCTTGAACTGGAAAATAAACTTATTAAGCTAAATGAAAAGGTAGTAAAAGTTTGTCATGATTCAGCTGATGAACTTCTTGAAGAGATACAGACATTCGTCAACCAGCGTGTAAACAGGTACTCAAGGATCCAGATGGTGATTCTGCATACCATGCCATTTGAAAAAACACCTACCAATAAGATAAAAAGGTACCTCTATGGGGGATAATATCACAAAACTTCAATAAAAATTGCTATTGCAATCAGAAAGTCCGTAGCAAGTACTGTAATGACATTACTACCTAGTGCAGGTATTAATCTGGGTGTGTCTTCCCCGTGTCTGATCGCAGTAATCGCAGCTTTCACAGCTAAAGGTATCGGAAGAAGGGCGATGTAGACCCAGTACGATGAGATCCTAAACAACGGAAGCAGCAGAATGATGCCAAATGTTATAAACATGCCGGCAGCATAAATCCAGGCAGCTCTCTTCCGCCCAAATCGTATTACCAGGTGATTTCTCCCGCCTTCCTTATCTGCTTCTGCATCAGGAAACTGATTAATCAGAAGCAAAAGCGAAGTAAGTATTCCCGGAGGAACAGACAACCATATGACCTCCGCAGGTATTATTACAATGAATGATAACCCCTGAACCCCATGAACCGAAATATAGCTTCCCAAAACAACCAGCGTTCCCAGGGACAAACCGGCAAACAACTCTCCCAGCATATTTCTCGAAAGCAAAGGTGTGTAAAAAATGATGCTGAAAGCCCCTGTAATGGCAAAAATCATAATTACCCAATGAGCTGTTATAGTGAAATAAACACCGATGGCAAATGCTATAATTAATGAAATTATGGAAAGCCTTAAAACTTCCGGAGGGGAACTCTTTCCTGATACCATCATCCCGCTTCCACCACTGAAAGGAGTACGCGTGGTATTAAAATCTATCTTTGAAAAAAAATCGGAATACTCATTAAAAAGATTGACACTTATATGAGCTGAAACCACACCTATCATTATGAGCATCGCTTTAAAAAAACTGAATCCCTCCCCGCCTGAAAGAGGATATTTAAGAGACAAGGCTAAACCGATAAGTACCAGAAAAACAGATAATACCAGGAAATTCGCCCTGATTTGTGCTAACCATACTTTCATAACTTTTTTTTGCTAAACATATAACAATTTTCTGTTTCTTTAACATTTATATCAGAGAATTGTTAACAGATTATTAGGAAAAACCTGAAATAATAAAGAAATAACAATAATTTTCCCATAATAAATCTTTTTTCAAATAATCAGAAAATAATTATTTTTGTTCTTTAAAAAACGTAACCACGTAACCACGTAACCACGTAACCACGTAACCACTTAACCACGTAACCACTTAACCACGTAACCATGAAGAGTCTATTTGCTTTACTACTGTTTGCAGCTGGTTTTATAATTACTTTAAACGGACAGGATGACGATACTTTTTTCTTCCGTGATCAATTAAGAGATACTGCAAACCTCAAAATTGATTATTCTCTTATGAAATCACATTATCTTGGTGAAGGTATCGCAAGGAAACTATACCGCCTGGAAAAGACATATACATTTACAGAAGCTCCAACAGCTATGTCGCCCACATCAAAGATAAATGTAAGAAAACCTGTTATTTATTATGCAGTACTGAAGCTTAATAATCATTACAGAAAAGAACTGAAAAAATCCCATATTACACGTGATGAAGCTGAAGCCACCCTCGGCAGAACACTAGACCTGGCATATGTAATGTACTCACAGGACACGACAAAATTTGAAGAATACCTGAAGAAAAACAAAAAGCCCGTGGATATTGAACGGGCTTTTAAGAAGGTAAGTTTATATTAAACCGGGGAAAACTACCCGTTGAATCCAACGTGACGTGTGTATTTCTTCTGGGCGTTAATAAAATAGGCTTTGTATTTAATATAATGATTACCTTTCTTATATTCAAAGATTACCCCTTTTGCTTTAAATATTTTTCCTATACATGCCTCAAAGATCATTGTATAATGTATTCCCGTGATTGCTTCTGCTTCAAGTATTGATTTAAACTCAATGCTCCTGTCGGCAAAGTGGCCGATGATCGGAAGATTATACTTCTTTTGACTCCTTTTTCTTGCTATAGCCTTCGTTATAGCATGCGGATCACTTCCTGTATGGGTTGACATAATAATAGAATTTGGGATAAATGTATGAATTCCATACAAAAAAAACAAAAAATAGTTGGTTAAACTAATTATAACTAATAGTAATACCTTTGTAAATAATTTCCCGGTATAATATAACCCACCCACTCATGATAACACAAATTGCACTTTTTACCTCCATCGTGATGCAGTTCGTAGCTGCTTTACTGGCTATCCGCCTTACAAGAGTTACAAAGTATAACCTTTCATGGATACTTATAAGTGCCGGCTTTGTACTCATGGCTCTGCGACGGCTTATTGAAATTGTGCCTTTTTTTTACGAAGTCCCGGATGAAGAAATGGACAGGATCTTTATCTGGATAGGCTTTATTACATCACTGTTTATTACAGTAGGAGTTTTTCTTATAAGGAAAATTTTTCAGTTCCTGAAAAAAGCCGAAGATAACAGAAGAGAGGCTGAAAAACGAATCATTAATACAATTATTCAAACAGAAGAGAAAGAAAGAAAAAGATTTGCAAAGGACCTGCACGACGGACTCGCTCCCATATTATCCACTGTGAAAATGTCTGTCTCTACGCTCTCTGAAATGGAAACCAACAACCAGAGGCTGGAAATTATCAATAACACTGATTACGCAATAAATGAAGCCATAAAAAGCATAAAGGAAATCTCCAATAACCTGAGCCCTCATATGTTAAATAATTTCGGACTGGGAAGTGCAATAAAAAACTTTACTTCAAAACTTATCCTTCCCTCTGCAATGAGACTTTATTATGATACCAATATTTACGACCAGAGATTCACGGAGGAAGTGGAAGTTATTCTTTATCGTGTTGTTTGTGAGCTCATCAACAACACCCTGAAACATGCACAGGCCAGAAATATTGAAATACATCTGAATTGCCAGGAAAATATCCTGATACTTACCTATACCGACGATGGTATCGGGTTTGATGTGGAAGAGGTAGTAAACGGACCCTTAAAAGGTATGGGATATTCAAATATCCTGACCCGTATCCAGTCCATTAAAGGAACTATTGACATTGAAAGTGCAAAAAAAGCAGGACTGAAAGTGATCATAAGGGTAATGGGCTGAGTAACTTTGATTCATTAAATCAATTATAGTAGAGTCCCGTTTATAAAGTCTGAAAGTAGAAAGTTTATAAAGTTAATTTGCTGATTGATAGAATATTGTATAATTTTTAGTAAATTTATTATTGATCTGAATATCAATAATATAAGGTTTTTCCTGAAAGAATATCTGACTTTTTAGACCAGACTTATAGTATATTATAATTATTATCCCGGTTTTATTTTGGTAAAGTTCCTTACATTTGCTTAATGGATTCTGTACGTGTTACCATAGTTGACGATCATTCCCTGTTCAGAAACGGATTGAAAATTCTGCTTAAAACAACGCAGAATATCAATATTATTTTTGAGTCTGGCAGCGGGGAAGAGTTTCTGAAAGACCTGCCGGTTAAAGAAACAGATATTGTATTAATGGATATTGACCTGCCAGGCATTGACGGGATTGAGACAACAAAAAGGGCACTTCAGATGAAACCCGACATGAAAATTATTGCTCTCTCCATGTTTAGCGATGAAGAATATTATTATAAGATGATTGAAGCGGGAGCAAAAGGATTTCTGCTTAAGGATTCAGATATATCTGAGGTTAAACAGGCAATTATTTCTGTTTATACAGGTAAAACCCATTTTTCCGAACAAATCCTTCTTAATCTGGTAAAAAATAAGACAAGTGCTCTGGCCAATGAAAACAAAGATTGCTCTCTCTCAACCCGTGAGAGCGAGGTTTTACTGGAGATATGCATGGGACATTCAAACCTGGAAATTGCTGAAAAACTAAACATAAGTAAACGCACTGTCGATAAACACAGAGCCCATCTGCTGGAAAAAACCAACTCCAAAAATACTGCAAGTCTTGTCATTTTTGCACTGAAAAATAACCTTATAGATATTTAATAAGGGATCACGGGATCACGATATCACGGGATCACGGGATCACGTTTTGTCCCCTTCGTCCCCTTCGTCCCCTTCGTCCCCTTCGTCCCCTTTGTCCCTTTTGTCCCTTTTGTCCCCTTCGTCCCCTTCGTCCCCATTGTCCCTTTTGTCCCCTTCGTCCCAATACGTATTTATACCCATAGCGAAAAAGCTTAATAAATTTAGGTTTTTAATGTCTTTTATAGTTTAAAAGGTAAAAGTAATTTTGATTTTTAAATAAACTTTCGCCTATGGGAAAGATGTACGATTATCTTTCACAGGATGTCAGATTTATTGAAGGCCTGAATGCATGTATCAATTGCGGAACCTGTTCGGCCATCTGTCCTGCTGCTGCTTTTTACGATTACGACCCGCGTGAAATAGCCGACATAAGCCAGTCAAGAGATGAGGAAGAAATTACGGCACTGCTGAAAAGTGATGTAATCTGGTATTGCGGTGAATGCATGTCATGCGCAACCCGTTGTCCGCGCGGAAATAAACCCGGATTAATTATTATCGCCCTTCGCTCATTATCTCAGAAACTGGGATTCTTCACCGAATCAGAAAAAGGAAGACAACAACTGGCCATTAAACGTATGGTGGGTGAATCTATCCTCGAAACCGGATATTGTGTTTATGCAGGTCACATTAATACCAAGGACTTTCCTGAGCAGGGACCCGTGTGGGACTGGATAATAAAAAATCCTGCAGAGGTATACAAAAGACTCGGGGGTAACTACAACGGAGATGGCAAAGGACTCTTACGAAAGATACCGGAAGAATCCCTGAAAGAATTAAAAGCCATTTTCGATGAAACAGGTGCAAGCGAACAGTTTGAACAAATTGAAGCTGCCAGTGAGAAAAAAGCAGAGGAACTGGGAATAACCTTTGGAAAAGGAAAAGATTGTGAATATTTCAGGTATGTATATGAAGGGAGAACAACCCTATGAACATTGAAGGAAAAAGGAGGATATGGAAGGCCTATCAGAAAGAAATAGCTGATGACAGGTATTATTATGCGCGGAGCTGTATAAGGCAGAATTTTTTCCCGGGATCGGAAACGGCTTTCCTGAGAATATTGAAAGAAGAACTGGGAAAAGATATACATGATGATCCCAGACATACTACCTGTACAGGAATTGCCTATCACTGTGATGTTATTCCTTTTGAAACCACAATGACCGTGGTTGCAAGGCAATTCTCCCTAATGTCGGAAGCAGGGTATACTAATTATGTTCCCTCCTGTATCACTTCTTTCGGAATATATACTGAGATCCTGGAAACCTGGCACCATTTCCCCGAAATTGAAGCAAAAGTCAGGGAGATGCTATGGAAATCAACAAAAAGAGAATTCAGCAAACCGGCAAACCTGGCTCATGCCAGTGATATCATTTACAAGTTCAGGAATGAGATAGCAGCAAAGGGAAAATACAGGTTGATTAATCAGCATACCGGAAATCCGCTGAGAGTTGTGGAACACATCGGATGTCATTATTCCCGTATGTTCCCTCATAAGGGTGTTGGCGGAGCCGAATATCCATATGTACTTGCAGGAATGATCGAATCCTGGGGCGGTGAGGTGGTTGACTATCCCGAAAGAAGACACTGCTGCGGATTCGGTTTCCGTCAGTATCTTGTGAAAGCAAACAGGGGGTATAGTGCAGCGTGCTCTAAAAAGAAATTCGAATCCATGGCCCCTTTTACTCCCGATATGATCATTACCAATTGTCCCGGATGCCCGTATTTTCTCGACAGATGGCAGTTTGTAATAGCTGAGATGCAAGGCATAACTTACGGCACAGCAGGTCAGGGCATCCCTGTATTTACCTATGAAGAAGTGGCCGGACTCGTTCTGGGGTACGATCCGTGGGACCTCGGATTACAGACACACCAGGTTGCAGTGGAACCCCTGCTTGACAAGCTTGGTATTCCTTATGATCCTGAAATGAAATATAAGGCGGAAGGCGGAAGATTCATAGGTACACCCGAATATCCCGAAGTATTAAAAGTTTGTTAACTATTAGTTTGATTTATGCCACAAAAAAAGAGCATACTTATCATCGGCGGGGGAGTAACCGGTATGGAAGCCTCAGCAAGACTGACAGAACTGGGATTCAACGTTGTCCTCGTTGAAAGACAGGGCAGACTCGGAGGCCATGTTGACAACTGGGACTTCCTCTTCCCCGACAGGAAACCTGCTGCCAATATTCTTAACCCCCTTAAAGATGCAATCAATTATAAGGTAGAGGTAAAGTTAAGTTCAGAAATTTCCAGTATTAAAAAATTAAACGGCCAGTATGTCACCTCACTGTCAACAGGTGATTTTATAAAAACAGATGCCATCCTGGTAGCTACCGGTTTTGATCTGTTTGATGCGGTGAAAAAAGAAGAGTATGGCTATGGAATTTACGAAAAGGTGATAACAGCAGCAGATCTGGAAGAGTATTTCTCAGGAAAGAACGGACATAAATTACTCAGGAAAGATGGCCGGGGGAAAATAGGCATTCTGCACTGCGTAGGGTCGCGCGATGAAAAAGCCGGCAATGAATATTGTTCCAAAGTTTGTTGCGTTACCGGAGTAAAACAGGCCATGAAACTGAGAGAATATTTTCCCGGTTATGAAGTGTATTGTTTTTATATGGATCTGCGGATGTTCGGAAGGTACTTTGAAGATCTGTACAAGGAAGCCCAGGAAAAATGGGGAGTGCAATTTATCCGGGGAAGGGTTTCCGAAGCTTCCGAAACTCACGATAACAAAATAATGGTCAAATTCGAAGATACGCTCGCGGGAAAACCCATGAAGATATCCCTTGACCTGGTTATCCTGCTCACAGGTTTCGTTCCGGCAGCAGGGGCATTACAGTTAAAAGAACTATTGAGCCTGGAAACAGGGAAAGACAGATTTTTTAAACCTGTTGATGAACATCTGAAGAGAAATCACACATCACGCCAGGGGGTATTCCTCGCAGGTGCATGCACAGGGCCTAAGTCCATTGCCGAATCCATTACAGAAGCGCGGGCGGTTGCACTCGAAATTTCATCATTTCTAAAAAATAACGAATGATGGTAAAAGACAAATTCGGATTCTCAATCCATGCTGATAACCAGGTGAACCTGGATAAAGGGGATTACAGTCTTTTACAGAAGATAATGGCTGCTGAACCAGGATTTCTTAATTGCATAAGTTGCGGCTCCTGCACTGCAAGCTGTACTGCCGCTTCTTTTACCGATTTTAACTTCAGGGTGTTATGTCAGAATGTCCGGCGAGGACAAAACACCAACCTGATGAATGAACTGAGCAAATGTATGTTTTGCGGGAAGTGCAGGCTGATTTGTCCGAGGGGCATCAATACAAGAAAAATAATTTCCCTGCTTCATAAGGAACTATCTAATACCATGCAATATGCATAATGAACTGTTTACTCTCCCGTTCAGGGCAGGCCTGATGTTTATCATGCTCTACCTGCTGGTCCTCTTTATTAAGTGGATAATCCGAATGTCACCTGAAGACAAACAGATGAGTATAAGAGGATTCTTTTCTGTAAAAACCCTCTCAGCGGTTAAGGAAATATTTACGGAAAGCCTGTTGCACAGAAAAATTTTCAGGATTAACCCCCTCCTGGGGTACATGCATATGAGCCTGGCATTCGGATGGTTTGTTCTTATTGTTACCGGCCATTTTCAGTCATTATTCTATAAACCCGCAGCGTTCCATCCACCTTACTATTCCATATTCTTTAACAAACTGGAAAGTGCTGCAGGTAATTACCCGATGAAAGGATTCTTTGAATTTGCAATGGATTTTCTCCTGCTATTTATTCTCAGCGGAGTGATGCTGGCCTTTTATAAAAGGTTCCGTTCCTCAGGCTTAGGGATGACAAAGACTACCCGGCTGAAACTCAAGGATAATATAGCTCTCATTTCTCTCTGGTGTATCTTCCCTCTCAGATTACTGGCTGAAAGTGCTACCTCAGGACTCTGCCACAATGGCGGATTTATGACAGGCAGCTTCGGTAATGCCCTGCATACATTCCTCCCCCTGGAAACCATTGAAATGCCTCTATGGTGGGCCTATTCCATTTCACTGGGAATATTCTTCTTCAGCCTTCCACATAGCAGATATATGCATATACCTGTGGAAATGATCCTCATCTTCTTCAGAAATTACGGACTTAAAACCTGTAATAATTACAATTCCTTCAGCGATATGGAAATAAAATCCTGCTCGCGTTGCGGTGTGTGTATTGATAAATGCCAGATGCCGGAAAGTGATTCGAGAGCGGTATATTTTATCAGAGGGCTGAGGGAAAATACACCGGATCCTCATCAGGTTGAAAATTGCATGATGTGCGGAAGGTGCACAGATATCTGCCCGGTTGGTGTTGATGTCAACAAACTCAGGTTGATTGCCAGAAGCAGATCAGCAAACGATGGGAGGAGCAACTATCCTTATCTCTCAGCAAAAAATCCGGTTAACGCAGATGTGCTGTTTTTTGCAGGGTGTATGACTCACCTTTCCCCCGGAATTATTGAATCTGTGCAGGGAATATTCAATATGGCAGGAATAAATTATCATTTCATGGATAAAGACGGCGGGGCATGCTGCGGAAGGCCGCTGAAACTGGCAGGAAGGAATAAAGACGCGGAGAAACTCATCAACTTTAACAGGGAAGAAATTTTAAATTCCGGGGCGGAAACCCTGGTAACCTCCTGTCCTATTTGCCTTAAAACATTCAGGGAAGACTATAACCTGAAACATATAAGAGTGCTCCATCATTCACAGTTCATTTTGGGATTATGGTATGAAGAGAAGATAAAGATTTCAAAACAACTTGTCACTCTGGCCTATCACGACCCGTGCGAATTGGGAAGAGGCCTTTCAGTTTATAAGGAACCTGTGGAACTGCTTAACAGGATTGGTATTGTAAGAACCTCCTATCCTCACGGTACTGATTCATTGTGCTGCGGAGGCAGTCTGGCCGACACTGAACTGTCCATGCAGGAAAGAGATGCAATAACCAGGGAAGCATTAGGGCAGATCCTTGTCAATAATCCCCAGTACCTGGCTACCTCATGTCCCCTGTGTAAAAAAACTTTCGCGAAATTATCCCGTGAAATACCGGTAATGGATATTGCAGAACTTGTTTACAGGAATATGTTAAGCCGGGGAACAGCTGCCGGCAAAAGGAAGCTCCGGAAAAGAACAAAGGAAACCGCTGTTTATTAATAAAATATCCTTTGTCCTTTGTGTTATCCTTTGTGTTATCCTTTGTGTCCTTTGTGGTTAGATATTGTAAAGACAGCCAGCTAGAAGTTGAAATATTCCTTCGCATTATAATAACATATCCCCTGAACTATTTTCCCAAGCCATTCCTTATCATCCGGCACTTCACCATTTTCAACATCATTACCTATGATATTACATAATATCCTCCTGAAATATTCATGCCGGGGATATGAAAGGAAACTCCTGGAGTCGGTGAGCATCCCCACAAACCTGCTTAACAGGCCAAGGTTCGACAAGGCATTGATCTGCATTTCCATACCGTCTTTCTGGTCAAGAAACCACCATCCCGAACCAAACTGCATCTTACCCGGAATATACCCGTCATTAAAATTACCCGTCATTGTGGCTATTAGTTCATTGTCCCTGGGATTCAGGTTATAAATGATCGTTTTGGTGAGTTTTCCCTTTTGTTCAAGAGCATCCAGGAATTTTGACATAGGTCTGGCCACTTCAAAATCGCCAATGGAATCAAAACCTTTATCCGGACCCAACCTGGTAAACATCCGGGTGTTGTTGTTCCGTAAAGCTCCCAAATGAAACTGCTGTATCCATCCCTTTTCATGATCCATTTCGGCAAACCGTATAAGAAGAGCTGACTTGAATTTCAGTATCTCTGAACGGTTCAGGGATTTGCCTCCCCGTACCTTTTTAAATATTTCAGCAATTTCTTTCTCCGTAAAATCTTCGGCATAAATAGTTTCGAGCCCGTGATCAGAAACCCTGCATCCCATGGATTCAAAATGATCCTGTCTTACTTTTAAGGCATCAAGCAGATCGCTATAAATAATTATTTCAAGGCCGGAAGCCTGCGAAAGTTTGTCAATGTATGTGTTGTAACCAGATGTATTCTCAACCGCCATAGCTTTGTCAGGCCGCCAGGTTGGAAAGACTTTTATTTCAAACTCCTCATCTTTTATCTTCTTATGATGTTCGAGAGTGTCAGCAGGATCATCAGTTGTACAAACCACCTCTACCTTCATCATTCTCATCAGGTTTCTGACCCTGTAATCATCTGTTTTCAGGAGACTGTTGGCTTTTGAGTATACCTCATCAGCGGAAAGAGAATTCAGAATGCTGTTAATCCCGAAATATCTTCGTAATTCCAAGTGGGTCCAATGATACAGCGGATTCCGGATAGTGAATGGCACTGTTTCTGCCCACTTTAGAAATTTTTCCCTGTCAGGAGCAGATCCGGTACAATATCTTTCATCTACACCGTTTGCACGCATAGCCCTCCACTTGTAATGATCCCCATCCAGCCATATTTTGGTTAGGCTCTCAAATTGCTTATCCTCTGCTATTTCATCAGGGGGAAGGTGGCAATGGTAATCTATAACAGGTAAATCCTTTGCATATTCATGATACATGATTTCAGCCGTTTTACCTTGCAGTAAAAAATTTTCATCCATGAATGCTTTCATAAACTGAATTTTTTTTATTATCGATATATCTGAATCAATGCCTTTGTGTACCTTCGTGTGTACTTCGTGTCCTTTGTGGTTAAAAACGTATGAGAATAAACACCAAGGACACAAAGGTATTCACAAAGGTACACAAAGAAGAATCAATAATTAACCTTAACCTATATCAAACAATCTGCATATATGCCTGTTGTAGATATTCTCAAAAACCTGTTTGCTCACTATCTCCTCATTTTGTCTGAGAAGATTCAGATATACATTGCCATATTCAGCTGCTACCTTATACCCTACATGGATCAGCTGCCTGAGGTTCGGGTCATAGTGAGGATTGTCAGGAATATGCCTCAGAGCGGATGCAAACCTGGACCCATCCCAGCCATCAACCACTTCCGGAGCAGGTAATTTGGTGTATTCAATATCAATAACCGTCGCATAAGGTTTACATAGTTCATCTTTCTTCTCAAAAGCTTTCCGGTAGATCGATTTTGCCAATGCCAGAGCTTCCCCTCCCGATTCGGCAAGCCCGATTACCTCTTCAAGCCAGGTTGTACCGGCAGTCTTTACATGAATGCCCTTATCGTATTTGTTTATCAACTCTGCCATGACAGGGTAAATGGAAAATTTATCGCTTCCGGAATGAACACTTAGCTTCAGGTTGTGCGGCAAGCCAAACTCATTTACCGCATAATCAATTACCAGTATGTCCTCTTCAAATTCTTTACGAAACTGCTCAATATCCCCTTTATAATCAACCCCCTTATTAAATCTGCCTGTAAATTTGGGGGCTATGGTTTGTGCAGGAATATTATGCATAGAGATGGCTGACAAAATAAAAAACATTTCGACCGGGGTTTGCGGATTGTCAACTTCATCCATGGAAACCTCAGTAACAAAATTATTTCCCCCTTTTTGATTTTCAATAATTTTATATATCTCCGCAGCCTTTTCAACTGCAAATAGGAACCTGGAACCTATCCTGTACAGATCTTCCCTGCTTATATTTATCTCCTCATTTATTCCGGGAATCTTTAACCTACCTATGTACTTACTGTTCTTTTCCACAAACAGGTCAAGGGATTGCTTACCGGCTTCCTTCCCGATATAGTCTGCCACATCAATGGTGAAAAAATCAGAGGGATCAATAAACCGTTCAACATTACCCAGGTTAATATGATCAGCATCTACAAAATACGGCTTCTTCCATCCGCATTCCTTAACCGCCATATCAGCTTCCATACGGGTATCAGAAGGTTCTGAATGAATGATGGAATGCTCCCTGTTCGACTTATTCCAGACCGGAGTAATATCAACCCCATATTCTGCCGCTTTCAAAACTGCCTTTAACTGTGCCTTACCCTGCTGGCCAAACCTGTCACCTAAACCAAATGAATATTTACCTATGTACATTACTATAAATTTATGGTATATAAAAAATTCCGTGTACGAACACGAAATTACTGATAAAAATTAGAATATCAAATTTTTTTTATATAATTTTGTGCTATGGAAAGAATTATTTTGAGGGAAATTATTAACTGACTGATATTCTGACATATTTGAGAATCAAGATTAAAGATATTGCAAGGCTTGCGCAGGTATCGACCGGTACGGTTGACAGGGTGATACATAACCGGGGTGAGGTATCTGAAAAAACCCGTCACAGAGTAAAAAGTATACTGGCAGAATTCAACTATCAGCCTGATATTCTTGCACAAACACTTGCCTCTAAACGTTCATGGATTTTTTCTGTAATTATGCCCGTGTCCGTTAACGGAAATGATTTCTGGTCGGCTCCCATGAAAGGCATTGAAAAAGCCCTTCATGAAATCAGTCCTTTCGGGATCGAGATCAGGTTTTATCTGTTTAACCAGTTTGAAAAGGAATCTTTTGCCGCAAAAGCTTTCAGCCTTCTCTCCGATAAACCGGATGCCGTGCTTTTTGCTCCGGTGTTTGAAGAAGATTCCATAAAATTTATTAATGAATGTACCCTCAAAAATATTCCTGTCACCCTGTTTAATTCACACATGGAAAATGCAGGTGATATTTCCTACATCGGTCAGAATGCATGGCAAAGCGGCATGGTCGCTGCAAAATTATTGTGTTACGGGTTAAGCGAAGAAGGCGACCTGCTTATCCTCAACCTGGCTTCCAGAAAAGATAGTTACAACCATATCATAAAGAGAGAAAAGGGATTTCGTGAATACTTCTCCGGAAAGAAAGGTATACAATTCTCTCTGCATACCATTGACACCAATCAGGCATCCGATAAAGTTATTAATGAAAAGCTGGATGAAGCATTCCGTCAGCTGAATGTAAAAGGCATATTTGTAACCAACTCCAAAGTTTTTAAAGCTGCCGGATATATCGAGAAACAGGGAATAAAAAACGTAAAAATGATCGGTTTTGACCTTTTACCGGAAAATATTTATTTCATGAAAAAAGGAATTATTGATTTTCTGATCAGCCAAAAGCCTGAAGAACAGGCATATAAGGGGATTATGCAATTATTTAACGTACTTATCCTGAAGAAAAACCCGGAAACAGTTCAGTATATGCCGGTTGACATAATTATGAAAGAAAATATTGAAAATTACGAATACCGATAACTATCATTAAAGGGCACCTCTAAAAACTCGAGGTTCAGGGCTTGCAAAATTTGTAAAGCCGGAGTCCCGATAATTTTTGTCGGGATGAGGACTTTACAAATTTTGTATAACGCAGAAACTGGAGGTTTTTAGAAGTTCCCTAAAGTTTAACCAATAAATATTTTACAAATGAACTATTCATTTTCAGATCTAAAGGACAAAGTTTGTGTAATAACCGGGGGTGCCGGTATTATTGGGAATGCAATTGTGGAGGCGCTGGCTTCTGCCGGTGTGAAAACAGCTGTCCTGGACATACGGGAAGATGTCGCCACCGAACTGGCAGAGTCCATCCGGAAAAAATACGGAACCAAAATCATCGGGATACAATGCAATGTTCTTGATAAGGAAAGTATTATTAAAGCCCGCGATTTTGCAGTGAAGGAACTCGGACCGGTGGATATCCTGATTAACGGAGCCGGTGGCAATTCCCCGGATGCAACCACTAAAACGGAACAGATAACACCTGATAATATTAACCGTCCTGAAGATAGCTTTTTTGGTCTGAAAACAGAAGGTTTTGACAAGGTATTTGCGCTTAACTTCACAGGGACTCTGCTTCCATCCATGGTTTTTGGCGAAAATATGGTAAAGAGAGGATCAGGGAACATCCTGAATATTTCATCAATGAATTCATATAAACCGCTAACGAAAATACCGGCTTATTCAGCGGCAAAAGCTGCTGTTAATAATTTCACACAGTGGCTTGCTGTTCATTTTGCAAAGACAGGTGTTCGCGTGAACGCAATAGCCCCGGGGTTTTTCCTCACCAATCAAAACCGCTTCCTGTTGATTGATGAAAAAACCGGTGATCTCTCTGAAAGAGGTAAAAAAATTATTGCCAATACTCCCACAGGAAAATTCGGAGAGCCTGAGGACCTCGCCGGAGCCGTATTATATCTTATTTCAGATCTTTCCGGTTTCGTTACAGGGGTGGTAATACCGGTAGATGGCGGATATAGCGCGTTCGGGGGAGTGTAGAAGAAGGGACAAGGGACAAGGGACGAGGGACGGGTGAATGGATAAGTGGTTGAGTGGTTGAGTGGTTACGTGGTTACGTGGTTGAGTGGTTACGTGGTTAAGTAGAGACGCACGGCTGTGCGTCTTAATTGAGTAATTGATGAATTGAATATTTGAGTAATTGAGTAATCGAAGGGGATGGAATGCAATTGGTTTTATTGCTGCCTTCTTCGACGCTGTCCGGCAGAAAAAGCCAGACAGGTCTGGCTTGGTTGATAATAGAATAACAATTTTTTATATGTCACCAAAATTTTTGCAAGCGGAAAAAATAAAGTAGATATAAAAAACATTATTAAAAAACATATGTTATACTTCGCAAAAGGAAATACCGATCTTGAACTTTCTTCCGATGACCTGAAACAGGGTCTGACAGAAGCGCTTAGCAAACTGCAGCCTTCAAAGAAGGTTCTTGCCCTTCCCCCGGATTTCACCAGGTTTCATTCCATGGCAGGGGAACTCACACGCTATGCCTGGGAATTCTACAGGGAAAGAATGACGGATATCCTCCCTGCACTGGGAACTCATTTCCCTATGACAGAAGAGGAAATAACCAGGATGTTCGGAGATGTTCCCAAAAACCTGTTTCGCAATCATAACTGGAGGACCGATATCGTTACGCTGGGAGAAGTCCCGGGTGATTTTGTTGAAAGAGTATCCGGAGGAAAGGTTAACTATCCATGGCCTGCGCAGGTAAACAAAATGCTCGTTAATAACGGGTACGATCTTATTCTTTCCATCGGACAGGTAGTGCCACATGAGGTCATAGGAATGGCTAACTATAATAAAAACATTTTTGTGGGAACAGGAGGCGCAGAAGGAATAAATAAGAGTCACTTCCTCGGCGCCGCCTATGGAATGGAGAGAATGATGGGAAGGGCCGACACGCCTGTCCGTCGTGTCCTTGACTATGCATCCGAACATTTCGGAAGCAATCTCCCCGTTGTATACATTCTGACCGTAGTCGGACGCGGTACAGACGGCAAACTGAAAGCCCGCGGATTATTTGTCGGTGACGATAAGGAATGTTTTTACAAAGCTGCCGAACTGTCTCTTAAAGTGAACTTTGAACTGCTGGATGAACCGCTCAAAAAGGTAGTGGTTTATCTCGATCCTGAGGAATTTAAAAGCACCTGGCTTGGAAATAAAAGTATCTACCGCACACGAATGGCCATTGCCGACGGAGGTGAACTGATCGTCCTTGCCCCCGGACTGAGAGAGTTCGGAGAAGACCGCGAAATTGACCGGCTTATAAGGAAATATGGATATGTGAATACTCCGAAGGTTTTGCAACTTACAAAAGAAAATGAAGACCTTGGCTCAAATCTGAGTGCGGCCGCTCACCTGATCCATGGTTCAACTGAAGATCGCTTTTCTGTTACCTACTGCCCGGGACGTCTCTCTGAAGAAGAAATCTATTCGGTAAATTTCAGATATGCTCCACTCAATACTATGATGAAAATTTACAACCCCGGCAAATTAAAAGACGGTTTTAATATCGTTAACGGTGAGGAAATATTCTACATTTCCAATCCTGCCCTGGGTCTCTGGGCATACAAAGGTAAATTTAATGATTAACCGTTGACTTTTACTGAAAATCCTTATGTACTATCGCATAATAAAAGGACATGAAAAAGATCAGGATTATTGCAGATGACAAAATACCATTTCTGAGAGGCGCTCTGGAAGATTATGCTGAGATAATATATCTTCCCGGGAAGGCTATTGACAAAGAAGTGGTGAAAAACGCAGATGCACTGATCACACGTACCCGTACCTTGTGTAATGAAGATCTGCTGGCCGGATCCTCAGTAAAGTTCATAGCCACAGCAACCATTGGATATGATCATATTGACACAGCATGGTGTGAGGCAAAAGGTATTAAATGGACAAATGCCCCCGGTTGCAATTCATCTTCCGTTCAGCAATATATGGTATCGGCATTCCTGAATCTCTTTTCTTCTTTACAACTTGAACCTTCGCAGATCACCATTGGCATTGTCGGAGCGGGGAAGGTGGGATCAAAAACCGCACTGGCCGCTGAAGCACTGGGAATGAAAGTGATGCTAAATGACCCGCCACGGGCACGTGCAGAGAACAGTAAGATCTTTTCAAATCTTGCGGATATCACCCGGGAAGCAGATATTATAAGCTTCCATGTACCCCTGAATAAAGAAGGGCAGGATAAAACCCTGGGGATGGCAGGCTCATCATTCTTCAGCAGGTTAAACAAACCGGTAATCCTTTTTAATACTTCAAGAGGCCCTGTCGTTAATGGCAATGAGCTTAAAAAGGCTATAGCCCGGGGAATAGTTAAAGCCGGTGTGCTGGATGTCTGGGAACATGAACCGGATATTGACATGCAATTACTGGACAAGGTAACCTTTGGAACACCCCATATTGCAGGCTATTCCACTGACGGAAAAGTAACCGGTACCGCGATGACCGTAAAAGCCGTGAGTCACTTTTTTGGACTCGGACTCGAAAACTGGTATCCCGGGAACGTTCCAAAACCCGCAAATGAACTCCTCGTTTGCGATTGTACAGAGAAAAATGAAACTGAAATTATAAAGGAGATATACCTTAAAACCTATGATATTTCTGATGATGACAGAAAACTACGTGAAAATCCGAAAAACTTTGAATTTCTCAGGGGCAACTATCCCGTCAGACGAGAACCCCCTGCATATAAGGTTAAGTTACTCAGTAACAGTCATGGGGATTTACCAGTGAAATTAAAAAAGCTCGGATTTGATTTACAAACCTGAAATCATTTATTGTTAAACATAATAATCCATTATTAAAAATGAAAAAATTAGCAGACATTGGCCTTATTGGTCTCGCAGTGATGGGTGAAAACCTTGTGCTCAACATGGAACGCAATGGTTTTACCGTAGCCGTTTACAACCGGACAGTGGAGAAAGTCGACAAGTTTATCAGCGGCAGAGGTAAAGGAAAGAATTTTATCGGCGCTCACAGTATTGAAGAATTTGTCAAATCACTCGAACGCCCCCGTAAAGTGATGATGCTTGTTAAAGCAGGTAAAGCAGTTGACGATTTCATCGAGCAACTTCTCCCCTGGCTGGAAAAAGGAGATATCATCATTGACGGCGGAAACTCTCATTTCCCCGATAGTATAAGGCGCACAAAATATGTTGAGAGCAAAGGACTTCTCTTTATTGGTACCGGCGTTTCAGGAGGAGAGGAAGGTGCCCTGAACGGACCTTCCATAATGCCCGGCGGTTCAAAAGAAGCGTGGCCCCATGTTAAACCCATATTCCAGGCTATTTCAGCCCACGTGAATGGTGAGCCTTGCTGCGACTGGGTTGGGGAAGACGGCGCAGGACATTTCGTGAAAATGGTTCATAACGGCATTGAATACGGTGATATGCAACTTATCTGTGAAGCTTACCATATTATGAAATCCGTTTTGGGAATGAGTACGGATGAGATGTACGAAGTATTCAAAGAATGGAATACCGGAGAGCTCGATAGTTATCTTATTGAAATCACCCGCGATATCCTTGGTTACAAAGAAAACGGTGAAGCACTGGTGGAAAAAATACTGGATACGGCAGGACAAAAAGGAACCGGTAAATGGACAGCAGTAGCCGCACTTGATGTGGGAGTTCCGCTGACGCTCATCGGAGAAGCTGTATTTGCAAGGATACTTTCCTCCCAGAAAGATGAAAGAGATACTGCTTCAAAGATACTACAAGGTCCGGCTGTAAAATTCACAGGAAACAAAAAACAGTTTATTGAAGATATTAAACAAGCTCTTTATGCTTCGAAAATAATTTCATACGCCCAGGGTTATGTGTTGATGCGTGACGCTGCAAAAGAATACAAGTGGAATCTGAATAACGGAGGTATCGCACAAATGTGGAGAGGCGGTTGTATCATACGCTCAGCTTTCCTTGGTAAGATCACCGAAGCCTTTAAGACCAATCCCGATCTGGTAAATCTTGTTCTGGATCCTTTCTTTAAAGAAAAACTCCATGCGGCACAGGATGGCTGGAGACGCGTTGTTTCAGCAGCATTCATGAACGGGATCCCTGTACCCACATTTGCCAGCGCCCTGGCTTATTACGACGGTTACCGCTCCGAACGCCTTCCGGCAAACCTGCTCCAGGCACAACGTGATTACTTCGGGGCACATACTTACGAACGTGTGGATAAACCAAGAGGTGAATTCTTCCATACCAACTGGACAGGAAGAGGGGGGGAAACAGCTTCGTCAACGTATACGGTGTAAGAAAATGAAATTCTCAACCAAAGCCATTCACTCAGGCCAGGAGCCTGATACAACAACCGGTGCCGTTATAACTCCCGTTTACCTTACTTCAACCTACAGGCAGACAGAGATAGACGTTTATAAAGGTTTTGAATACAGCCGCACAGGGAATCCCACCCGCCAGGCGCTTGAAGAATGCCTTGCGGCGCTCGAAAACGGGCGCTACGGCCTCGCTTTTTCATCAGGCCTGGCTGCTGAACATGCCATAATCTCAGCACTTTCCCCCGGCGATCATGTGGTGTCAACCATGAATATGTACGGGGGAACATACAGGCTGTTTGAACAGGTCTTTAAACCTCTGGGTATTGAATTCAGCTATGTGGAAGACAATGCGGAGAGTTTTGAAAAGGAAGTAAAATCCAATACCAGGCTCTTCTGGGTTGAAACTCCCACAAACCCGCTACTGCGAATTATAGATATTGAGAAAGTATCGCAAACCGCCGGAAAACATAATATTAAAACGGTGGTCGACAATACTTTCGCAACTCCATATTTCCAGCAGCCCCTGCTCCTTAAGGCTGATATCGTAGTACATAGTACGACTAAATATATAGGCGGACATTCCGACCTGATAGGTGGAGCAGTGATACTTAATGATGAGGAGTGGTACAGGAGAATTAAGTTCTTTCAGAATTCCGTAGGGGCTGTTCCCGGTGCATTTGATGCCTGGCTGATGCTGAGAGGTGTCAAAACCCTCGCCCTGAGAATGAAAAAACATGAGGAAAACGCAAAATGTATCGCTGAATATCTTGAAAAACATCCTGCCGTTGAAGAAGTGTTTTATCCCGGATTACCCGGACATCCTTACCATAAGCTCGCATTGAAACAAATGTCAGGCTTCGGCGGTATGGTGTCTTTCAAACTGCAGAAAGCAGACAGGGAAGCGGTGAATTCATTTTTAAAACGACTGAAGATCATTACACTTGCCCAAAGCCTGGGGGGTGTGGAATCACTGGTGAGCTATCCCTATACCATGACACATGGGGTAATGCCCGCAAAAGAAAAAGAAGCCGCCGGGATAACAACAAACCTGGTAAGACTCTCCGTGGGTATTGAGGATGTGGAAGATCTTACAGCTGATATCTCTCAGGCCCTTTAAATAAGGGACGAAGGGGACGAAGGGGACGAAGGGGACGAAGGGGACGAAGGGGACGAAGGGGACGAAGGGGACGTAGGGGACGAAGGGGACGGTATGCACAGTAGAGACGCACGGCTGTGCGTCTTTGCAAGAAAACCCCGGGGTTTCAATATAATAGCCAGGGGTGGCAACCCCTGGAAAAATGACGATATGAAAATCCGCAGTACAGAAACAATATTTTGTGTCTCAACGAAATAATATCATTCGGCTGATTGAGACGGAACAGATAAAGTTGATTTAATCAAAAATCTGTAAGCTTATTTTAGGACGACACACTTTGCGTTTTATTTTAGTTTAACGAACTTTTATCTTAACAAATTGTCAAAAAAAATATAACTTTAATGCGAATAATTGTTTAACAATAATTGAGTCTGGTCTAAAAAGTCAGATATTCTTTCAGGAAAAACCTTATATTATTGATATTCAGATCAATAATAAATTTACTAAAAATTATACAATATTCTATCAATCAGCAAATTAACTTTATAAACTTTCTACTTTCAGACTTTATAAACTGGACTCATAATTGTTTAACGAACTTTTACTTTAACCTATTTAAAATATGAAAAAAATTTACCTCCCCCTGATTGTTTTCCTGTTCATCTCAAAAACATGGATCAATGCGCAGGAAATTGATATTATTAATTTTGAATGTTCAGAAAGTATTGTGTGTTATGCTCCCAACATTTATGCTCAATATTTTACTCTTCCTGCCGGAGATGACTATTGTATAACAAAAATCGGTGTTCAGCTGGATGAACAATCCGCTGCGGCAAAGATTTTTATTGCCCTGTATAACGAATCAGGGGTACTGTTGTTTAAATCGCAGGAAGCAGCCTATCCCGGAGGAGTTAATTCTACAGTTATGGTTGACCTGCCGGGATGTATTCAGCCATTATCAGCAGAAGCAGGTTATTATGCAGCAGTTATGTTTTCAGGAACAAACATTTACATAAAACAACAATCCAGTCCGGTGAATTCCGGCATTGCCACCGTCCATGAATTTTCCAATTTCAACTCCCTGGCCAATTATCCTGACTTCTCTGATCCGCTTAGTCCCTCAGGTGCTTATGGCTTCAGCATGGGTTTTATCATCAAAGGGACTATAAAGCCTGAAACAGTGGAACCTGAAAATGAGATCCTTGAATTTAACTGCACTTCTTCCATTCAACTGGAGCCCAACACAATTTATTACAGTCAGATAACTTTACAGGGGACAGAAAACAGGATTCTGAGACAGATCGGATTGAAAACCGACACATGTTCCGCTGAAGGTAAAGTTAAATGTGCCATTTATGATGTAGCACTGAATCTTTTGTATGTTACTGATGAAGCTGTTATTAATATTACAAAAGCCGATACCACCTTTATTGCAATACCTGAGAACGAGGTTGAACTTGTTGCCGGCGGAACCTATCATCTTGCATTACAATTCAGCGGCACTAAAAGACTGGCGGTTCAGAAAACAAGTATCCCGCAGAACAGAGGCCTTGCAACAGCCTATGAGTACTCGTGGTTTAAAACAGGCCAGAATTACACTGAATTCCCGAATATCCTCAGTGCAGACGGAGCATATGCTTTTGTATTCGGATTTGTCCTGAATGGAGATGAGCCGGGACCTGTAACAGGCACCCGGTTTATAAACACAAATAAATCCGGAAAAATAACTCTTTTCCCGACAGTGGCAGAAAATCATATTACGATACTGGCCACCGGTACTGTAAATTTCCCTCTTGAGATAAATATTTATAGTATCAGCGGGAGATTGGAGAAAACCTTTACATGGAACGGTTCTGAACAAATGACTGTTCCGGTATCGGATCTAAACAACGGAATGTATTTTATCAGTATATACGGGAGTAAGTTTAACAAACAGGTGATAAAATTTGTTAAAAGATAAACAGACATGCCCCCCATGCACTGGCGTACACAAAAAGGACATGAACAAACATGGGGGTTTCATTGTATTCATGATCCCTGTCAGGGGGAACAACTCAATTCACAAAGTTACCCTTCGGGTTATTTTGTTCAGTGGAACGACTGCGCTCATGCTTTCGCATGGCTTGTCCTTCCCCCGAACAAAAAACCCGCTCCCGCGGGTTACTTTGTGAATTGGCGGAGGAAGAGGGATTCGAACCCCCGGTCCCGCGATAGCAGGACAACGGTTTTCAAGACCGCCGCATTCGACCGCTCTGCCATTCCTCCGGGCGCAAAAATAATACAATTTTTTGAATTACCACGGTTCGGGATTATTAACCCTTTCCTCTTTAATCAGACAAATTTTATGCAGCTCCTTACTAATTATAATGATTGTATGACAAGAATAAATGCATATAAAACTATCAGAAATTTTTTCATTCAATTTTAAAGTAACTATTCATGTATGTCCAATTTAAGAAATGAACAGTGATAATTGGTTAATGAACATGGGGAAATCCGCACTCAAATCCCAAATTTTTGAACATTTAAAGGCTTTTCAGAGTCTTTTACACGAATAAACCGCTATTTTATCAACAAAATCGCATTTTTTTTGTGGTAAATTTGCTATACATCAGAAATACTCTATATTTGTACTAAACTTTGACACTTTAAAGATTACTAACCTTAAAAAGTATTTATTATGAACAAAGCTCAATTAATTGATGCAATTGCTGCAGGTGCTAAGCTCACTAAGGCTGATGCAAAAAGAGCCCTCGATGCTTTTGTTAAAGCCACTGCCGGTGCTCTCAAAAAAGGTGACCGTGTTGCCCTGGTAGGTTTTGGCTCATTTTCAGTTTCCAAAAGAAATTCCAGAACAGGGAGAAATCCACAAACTGGAAAACCAATTACCATTAAAGCTAAGAAAGTTGTTAAGTTCAAAGCTGGCAGCGAACTGGCTGGTGCAGTGAATTAAAAATATTAACTTTTGGAAAAGGGAGGCTGTCTCAACTAGACAGCCTCTTTTTTTTGCTTCTGCCTTACCTCCACCATTCCTGAAATTCTTGTTTCTACTCCCGGCTTTCCACGATAACTGAATAATCTATTATTACCATTTATAAACAAAATTCTACTACTTTTCAGACTAAAAATCAACTTTTTATTTGCCTGAGTACATTTTTTTATATTGGTATTATTTTTACCTTTGATGAATCTATTATTTTCATTGATAAAATGTTTAATTATTTCGATTAAAGTCCCCCTCGTATGAATAGTATTATTATTGACGATGATAAATTATCCAGAAGAATTATTGAGGAATTTATTAAAAAATGTGAAGGGCTGGAGCTAAAACATTCATTTGCTGATGCTATTGAGGCAATTAATTATATTAAACGTGAAGATGATATTCATCTTATCTTTCTTGATATTGAAATGCCCGAAATGAACGGGATTGACCTCTTAAATCTCCTCAATGACCCTATACAGATAATCATCGTATCTTCAAAAGAGAAATATGCTCTGAGTGCATTTGAATATGACGTAACCGATTATCTGTTAAAACCAGTTACATACCCCCGCTTCCTCAAAGCCATAGATAAAGCCGTATCAAGATTTGAAAAGAATAAATCAAACCTGATAGGTAAGGAAGAGATCTTTATCAAGAAAAATTCTTCTCTTGTGCGTCTTAAATATGATGATATTTTATGGGTGGAAGCCCTCGAAAATTACGTAACCTTCAATACGTTCAGGGAAAAATTTACCATACACTTTACAATGAAAGCCATTGAGCAAAAACTTCCTGGAAATAAATTCACAAGGGTACATCGCTCATTTATCGTAAATACAGGAAGCATTGATGTTATTGAAGATAAGAATGTTATCATTTCAACCATCGACGGCTCAAAGAGCATACCTATAGGAAAATCCTATAAAGAGAAACTGATGAAGGACATCAATGTAATATTAAAATAGTTCTCTTCCCCTGCTACCATGATATCCAACCGGCAACTATTCCTTGAATATATTGCTCAAACTTCTCCGGAGCCGCTAATGGCCGAAATTGACACTGCCAGGGGGGTTTATCTGTATGGCCCTTCCGGGGAAAAATATATCGACATCATTGCCGGAGTATCTGTTTCTGCATTAGGACACAACCACCCTTCAGTAATAAAGGCTGTTAAGGAACAGGTTGAACACCATATGCATATTATGGTATATGGAGAAGTCATCCAGTCCCCCCAGGTAAAGTATGCTCAACTTCTTTCCTCCACTCTGGGTGATGGGTTTGATAACACGTATTTCCTGAATAGCGGATCAGAAGCTGTGGAAGGCGCCATAAAACTAGCCAGGAAAGCAACCGGCCGGAGTAATATCGTTTCATTTAAGAATGCTTATCATGGCAGCACCCTCGGTGCATTAAGCATTATGGGAGGAGACCTTTACAAAAAGGGATATTACCCGCTTATCCCGGATACCCGGCAGCTGGAATACAACGCTTTTGAAGATTTACGGCACATTACCACAAAGACTGCCTGTGTGATAGCAGAACCTGTACAGGGAGAAGCAGGTATTGTGCTTCCTGAGGAAAACTTCCTGAGACAGCTTCGTGAAAGATGTAATCAAACCGGAGCTCTCCTTATCTTCGATGAGATACAAACCGGATTCGGAAGGACAGGGTCACTTTTTGCATTCATGAAGTGCGGCATTAAACCCGATATCATTGTCATGGCAAAAAGCCTTGGCGGCGGAATGCCCCTTGGAGCCTTCATTACCAGGAAAGAGCTGATGAAAACCCTGAGTGAAAAACCTGCCCTCGGACATATCACCACCTTCGGAGGGCACCCTGTATCCTGCGCTGCCGGACTGGCCTGCCTGAAAACGATTCTAAAAGAAAAATTACATGAATCTGTTGCAAACAAAGAACAACTGTTCAGAAAACACCTGTCCCACCCTGCAGTAAAGGAAATAAGGGGGACAGGACTGATGCTCGCAGCCGAACTGGCCTCGTCAGACCTGATGCATAAAACCGTAAAATGCGCCCTCAAAAACGGGGTGCTCACCGACTGGTTCCTTTTCTGCAATACCGCCGTACGAATATCACCCCCACTTATCATCAGCAACAGAGAAATAATTACCGCCTGCAACCTCCTTAACCAGGCGATCGATGAAGCAACCAAAATATGAAACAGGAAAAAGGAACGCGATGGCGCAAAGGCACAAAAAAAACAAGGAAATGTAAAGCATGAAGATCATAAACAAAGACATGAAATTATATTTTTCAACCTATATTCTGTTTAAAACTGCGCCTTTGCGCCTTTGCGCTTATCTTTTCCGTATTAAGCTTATTTCCGCGATCCTGCTAACGGCAACACTCACCCTCCCTGCACAAACTGAAATGGATGTTTTTTCTATTCCTGAAAATGAACGCGTGCTCCTCGATAATTTCAATAAACTGTATTCCGAAATCAGTGATGCAGAAAAGGATTCCCTGAACAGCCTTATCATTGACATTTTTAAATCAAGTCTCTCCCTGACAGAAAGTTTCTTCTACCCCTGGCCGGAACTGGATATGATCGGTAAGATCAGGTCAGATGATATGCTGGTAAATATTTTTACCTGGCATATCCTTAAAAAAGATAACACATATATATATTATGGTATCATCCAATACCGTCTTCCTTCAAAAAGAAAAGAAGATAAGATCACTGTATATCTCCTTACCGACAAATCATCTTTAATAAAACAACCTGAAAAGGAAGAACTTACACCCGATAACTGGTATGGGGCATTGTATTATTCCCTCTCAACCCATACCCACCGCCGAAAAACATGGTACGTACTGCTTGGATTTGATTTCAACAATAACTTCTCAAATAAGAAGATCATTGAAATACTCCATTTTGAAAAGGACAAACCCCTGTTCGGAGAAGATATAAAAACAGAATCCGGACCAGTCAGACGCATTATCTTTGAATATTCTTCCAATGTGGTGATGGCATTACGGTTTGATGATAAACTTAATCAGACCGTTTTTGATCACCTCTCACCACTTGAACCCATTTTTAAAGGGTTTTACCGTTTCTATGTACCCGACGGATCATACGATGCACTTAGATTTTACCGGGGAAACTTCACGCTCGAAAGAGATGTGGATGCCAGAAACTACTGATAGCCTTCACCCTGCCTGACTATTTGTCATATTCACCCGGCTGGCACAGGCTTTGAAAATAAAATCCCGGTTGTTAAATTTAAAATGAATCAGATATGCAGACAGGAAAAATCGGGGTTTCAACGGAAAACATATTCCCCATAATTAAAAAATTTCTCTATTCCGACCATGAAATATTTCTTCGCGAACTTGTTTCCAACAGTATTGATGCAACTCAAAAGCTAAAAGCTCTCTCTTCAGCCGGAGAATTTAAAGGAGAATACGGCGACCTTACGGTACGCATTGAAGTGGATAAAAAGAAAAAGCTACTGAAGGTCAGCGATAAAGGTATTGGAATGACTGCGGAAGAAATAAATCAATATATTAATGAGATCGCCTTCTCAAGCGCCGAGGAATTCCTTGAAAAATATAAAAGCTACGGTAATAACATCATCGGTCATTTCGGCCTCGGATTTTATTCTTCCTTCATGGTGTCCGGCAAGGTGGAGATCATCACCCGGTCATACCGTGACGATGCCCGTGCAGTGAAATGGACCTGTGATGGCTCACCGGAATATTCCCTCGAAGAAACAGAAAAACCGGAAAGAGGTACTGATATAATACTGCATATTGATAAGGATTCAGAAGAGTTTCTGGAGGAAGACCGCATCTACGACATCCTCAGGAAATATTGCAAATTCCTGCCGGTGGAAATCGCTTTCGGTAAAATCAAAGAATGGAAAGACGGTAAGGAAGTTGAAACTGACAAAGACAGGATCATCAATGACACGAATCCGTTATGGACAAAAAAGCCTGCCGACCTCAAGGAAGAAGATTATGTCAGATTTTACAGGGATCTGTATCCCGTATCCGAAGAACCTCTGTTCAACATCCACCTGAATGTGGATTACCCATTCAATCTTACCGGCATACTCTATTTTCCGAAAATCAAGTCCAATTTTGAAATCCAGAAAAATAAAATACAATTATACTCCAACCAGGTTTTTGTAACAGATTCAATAGAGGGAATAGTTCCGGAATTTCTGACACTCCTGCACGGGGTCCTCGATTCCCCCGATATTCCCCTGAATGTGTCACGCAGTTATCTCCAGAGCGACAGCAACGTTAAAAAGATCTCTGCCCACATTACCAAAAAAGTGGCTGACAGGCTGGAAGAGATCTTTAAAAAAGACCGTGAGGAATTTGAGAAGAAATGGGATGATCTGAAGCTATTTATCACATACGGGATGATCACTGAAGAAAAGTTCTGGGAAAGAGCCGTTAAATTTGCCCTTTTAAAGAATACCGAGGGTAAGTATTTCACCCTTGAAGAGTATGAAAAACTGATAAAGGAAAATCAGACTGACAAAAATAAAACACTGGTTTATCTTTATGCCAGTGACAAGGAAGTTCAGCATAGTTTTATTGAAGCAGCAAAAGCAAAAGCTTATGATGTGCTGCTGATGGACGGTCAGCTCGATCCCCATTTCATCAACCATATAGAACATAAGCTTAAAGATGCCAGGTTTTCAAGGGTTGATGCTGATGTCATTGACAAGCTGATAATGAAAGAGGACAACAAAACTGAGCAACTGGATGAAAAAGAAAGATCTGAGTTGTCAGTTGTGTTTGAAAGCCAGCTTCCTGATAAATCCGGATTTTTTGTTTCTTTTGAAGCAATGGGTGAAAGTGCAGCTCCTGTAACCATAACGCAGTCTGAATTCATGAGAAGGATGAAAGACATGTCAGCACTGGGAGGAACTGCAGGCTTTTACGGGAGTATGCCCGATCATTACAATATGGTGGTTAACACAGATCATCCGCTGGTTGTCAGAATACGGGAAGATAAGAATAAAAAGACAGGGGAGAAACTCGAAAAATTAGCGGCTGAACTTGCTCCGCTAAAGGAAGAAAAGGATAAACTGCAGGAAACAGGAAAGGGTAAAAAGGATGAGGAAATACCCCAGACAGATAAAGACAGGCAGGAAGACCTGAATAAAAAAATTGCGGAGATTGAAAAAAAGAAAAACGGACACCTGTCAGACTTCGGGTCAAAGAACAAAGTATTAAAGCAGTTGATTGACCTTGCCCTTCTGTCCAATAATATGCTGAAGGGCGAAGAGCTGACCAGATTTGTGAACCGGAGTATAGAGCTGATAAAATGAAAGTTGATGATATCCGGCACGGCAGACGGGGAGTACCACAGGCCATACTTCCGGCAAGTATGCAGAGTGCGAAGGAGAGCTAGAACAGCTCCCTGGCTTCTTTTTTCAGAAATTCCACAGCAGTTTCAACAGGTGAGATATTACCTTCCATAGTCTTTTCCAGGAGCTTCTTATTTAACGACATTCCTGAAGCCCCGGGTTTAAGTTCAGCAGCCGAGTCGTTAACAAGCTTTATCACATTATTTCTTGCCGACTTCACCATCTCCCATACCCTGGAGCTAAGGTAAACCTGTTGTGCAAGATTATGTTCATACTCTGTTCTTACCGCATTTATCAGTTCACTCTGCATCTGTACCGAAGTTATATCAGTTCTGGCTACCCTCATAACAAGGGATTCAGGTGCAATGCGCTCGAGAAAAAGTACCATCCTCTCATATGCCTGCAACCGCAAGGGAAGAGTGGTATCCTTGTAATTATTCAGTATTTCAGCTTTTCTCCTTTTCCCTTCATGCCTGAGGATAATAGTTAGGGTAATAATAGCTGCCAGTAATACCAGTAAGGCAGGCAGTGTGTATTTCAGTATTTCCGGTAACTCATTCATGGTATGGTAAATTGATTCTCAAACTTAAGAATTTTATTTATATAACGGAGTATTACTATTATAATAGTTCGTTATATCTTTATATTGCGCTGATAATGAACATTTTAACAATTTATGCTTAAATTACTCATGTTGTTAATAATCAACATATTGCGCCTTTGCGCCTTTGCGTTTTATTTTAATGTAACGAACTATTGTTATATCGAACTCACGTTAAAATAATCTCTGTAATATTTCAGACTTTGCCTACCTTTGCCATTTGAATCATACTATGATTAAGATAACTGTTTTATATTAATTTAACACTTTCATGGAACATCTTTCAACCCGTATCAGATCATTATCTGTCTCCCAGACTATTGCAATGAATACCAGGACCCTGGAAATGCAGGCACAGGGAATTGACGTCATTAACCTGAGTGTAGGAGAACCCGACTTCCCTACCCCCGATCATATAAAAAAAGCTGCCAAAAAGGCAATAGATGATAATTATACTTTTTATCCTCCCGTTCCGGGTTATCCTGACCTGAGGCAGGCTGTATGCAATAAATTCAGGATGCAGAACAATCTGGATTTTAATCCTGACCAGATTGTTGTGTCAACAGGGGCAAAACACTGCATAGCAAACGTGCTGATATGTATCATTAATCCGGGGGAAGAAGTTATAGTCCCAGCCCCCTACTGGGTGAGTTATGTGGAGATGGTAAAAATTGCCGGGGGTGAAAATGTTATCATTAATACCACGGTTGAAGCGGATTACAAGATCAGCCCTGAGCAGCTTGAGAACGCCATTTCTTCAAAAACAAGGGCTTTGCTTCTCTGTTCACCCAACAATCCTACCGGTAGCGTTTATTCGGCAGAGGAGCTCCGGGATCTGGTTTCCGTGCTGGCCAGATATCCTGATATCTATGTTATTTCAGATGAAATTTATGAGCATATCAATTTTACCGGCAGCTACAAAAGTATTGGTGCTTTTCCTGAACTGGCAGGCAGGGTAATAACAGTTAACGGAGTATCAAAGGCATATGCGATGACAGGCTGGAGGATCGGCTATCTCGGCGCTCCGTTGTGGATTGCCAGAGCAGTTACCAAGCTGCAGGGACAAATGACATCCGGAACAACAACGATTGCGCAGCGCGCAGCTATTGAAGCACTCACTGGCGATCAAAGCTGTACTGCAGAAATGAACGCTGCCTTTCGCAGGCGAAGAGACCTGATGATCAACCAGCTTGAGAAAATAAAGGGAATAAAATACAATATCCCGGAGGGTGCTTTTTATGTTTTTCCAGATGTCAGCGCATTTTTTGGCAAATCTTTTAAGGGAACCGTCATCTCCAACGCAGAAGAGCTGTGCCTGTACCTGCTCGACAAAGCTCATATCGCTGCTGTTCCCGGCGATGGTTTCGGCGCACCCTCCAATATCAGAATTTCCTACGCAAATTCCGATGAGAACCTTTTAACGGCCATGCAAAGATTTAAAGACGCACTGGATGCGCTTGTTTAAGAAGTCTTTATACCGAATCACAGCGAAAGTTCCTATTTTTGTTTTAACTTTTCTTTTTACTAATTTTGGTCAGTAAATCTATAAGAGATGAAAAAAGTTATCCTGTTCGCATCTTCTGCACTCCTGATCACATCCATAATTTTTTCCTGTTCAAAGGGAGGTGACAAGCTGTTTTCATTTTCAGGTAAAAATATCAACCTGTTCACTATTGAACAGGACAAGGAATTCGGATTGTCAATGAATGAACAGATACAGGCAAACCCTGCCGAATTCCCGGTACTTGATAAAAAGAAATTCCCGGAAGCTTATCATCATATTGAAAGAATACGTGATAGCATTTTAAACAGTGACCTGATAACTTATAAAAACGATTTCCCCTGGGAAGTATATATCATTGCCAATGATTCGGTATTGAATGCTTTCGCAGTTCCGGGAGGATACATGTACTTTTATACAGGATTAATAAGGTTTCTGAGTGCTGAAGATGAGTTTGCAGGTGTAATGGCCCACGAAATGGCTCATGTGGACCGGAGGCACTCCACACAAATGCTGACTAAACAGTATGGATTGTCTTTCCTGCTGGATGTCCTCCTTGGAGTAAAAGGATCAAATGAGTATATTAAGATAGCTTCAGGCCTGGCTACAGGACTTGCCGGATTATCCTTCAGCAGGGAAAATGAATATGAAGCAGACGAGATGGCAGTTAAGTATATGTATACTACAGCATATGATGCACGAGGTGTAAAAAAATTCTTCGAGAAGCTGGAAGGATCAGGAGCAACACCTGAATTTCTCAGCACCCACCCTTCTCCTCCCAACCGGATAAAAAATATTGAAAATGTCTGGAACAATTTAAATCAAAAATCCGGAACTGTGAAAGAAGGCAATACCTTCAGCAGGGAATACACGCAGTTTAAAAACAGCCTTCCCCCTGCCATCCTATAGCCGGTAGTAACCATCGTATGTTATTTATTCCGGCATGTCCGGCTCCCGTAAATTTATCCCGCTAGTTGAAAAATTATGGTCAGAAGAAAAATATCAAGAAAGACTCCCCTTGCTTTAAGAGCTGCACTTCTACTGGTAATTGCTGCCATAATCACTTCCCTGGTAATACTGATTAAGATTTATACCAACATTTTCTCTCCCATAAGGATGCCTGATGACAATAACAGCTCATTATTCTATATTCCGACGGGATCAGGCTACGATTATGTATTAAACGCACTGTATAGTGAGGGGTATATTATAAACAAAGAGACTTTTGACTGGCTGGCGAAGAAGAAGAATTACCCGGCTAATGTAAAACCAGGAAGGTACAGGTTGTTTGATGATATGAACAACAATGAACTTGTCAACCTCCTCAGATCGGGAAGACAGGAACCTGTAAGGTTTATATTTAATACCATTCGCGGTACAGAAGAGCTGGCAGGCATAGCGGCAAAACAACTTGAGCCGGACTCAGTCGTTTTTTCGGAGACGTTTAAAAATGAAGCTATTGCGGAAAAATATAACTTCACAAAAGAAACCCTGCCCGCTGTGTTTATCCCAAATACTTATGAACTTTTCTGGAATACAAATCCCATAAGCTTCATGGACAGGATGCATCAGGAATATAAAGCTTTCTGGACAAAGAAAAGACTGGAAAAAGCAAGCCACATAAAACTCACTCCCGTTGAAGTAAGCACTCTCGCCTCACTCGTTGAAATGGAGTCGTTGCATCCTGATGAAAATGCGAAAATTGCAGGTGTGTTCATTAACAGGATCAGGAAGGGTATGCCTCTGCAATCTGACCCCACCATAATTTTTGCCCACCAGGATTATTCCATCCGCAGAGTACTGAATAAACACAAGGAAATAAACTCAACTTATAATACTTATAAATACAGAGGATTACCTCCGGGCCCAATCTGCATCCCTTCTATGTCAGCCATTGATGCCGTGCTCAGCTATGAAAAACATAATTACCTGTATTTCTGTGCAAAAGAAGATTTCTCCGGTTATCACAATTTTGCTCAAACCCTGTCCCAGCATAACAGGAATGCCCGCCTTTACCAAAAGGCTCTGAACAGGGCAAGGATTTTTAATTAGTGGGGACGTGGTTGAGTGGTTACGTGGTTACGTGGTTGAGTGGTTACGTGGTTACGTGGTTGAGTGGTTACGTGGTTACGTGGTTGAGTGTGTTACGTGGTTACGTGGTTGAGTGTGTTACGTGGTTACGTAGGGGGCTGTCTCATAAGTGTTTTTAACCACGAAGGACTCTAAGTACGCACGAAGGACACGAAGTATATATCTCTGATTTGTAACACTTTGTGTCCTTTGTGTTATCCTTTGTGTTCTTTGTGGTTGAACATATTTTGACTTATGAGACAGCCCCACGGGATCATGGGATCACGGAACAAGGGTACTGCGTTTCCACAAATCACTCAACCACGTAACCACGTAACCACTCTACCACTCAACCACGTAACCACTCAACCACTCAACCACGTAACCACTCTACCACTTTATTCCTCTAATACACATTAACCTCCCTCATCAGCCCAATCCCAAATTGCTTAAATACTGACATTCTGATCTTTTCAGAAAACTCAAAGATCTCCATTCCTGTGGCCGATCCGTAATTTACCAGCACCAGCGGTTGCAAAGGCCAGCTTCCGGTTCGACCTTCACGCACCCCTTTCCAGCCCGTCTTTTCAATAAGCCAGGCGGCCGGAATCTTAATCCCTTCGTTACCTGCTTCATATCCTGGGATGTCCGGCCATCTCTCCTTTAACTTTCCGTACTCCAAAGCAGAGATCACAGGATTTTTAAAGAAGCTCCCCGCATTACCAAATTCCCTTATATCCGGCAGCTTTCTCCCGCGTATTTCCATGATGGTTTCCCTCAGAGTCTTAAGGCTTTGTTCAGGCTTGTTCATGAATATTCCTTTCACATCACCGTACTCCGTATTTAACACAGGGTATTTACTGAGCCGGAATACAACAGAAGTTACCAAAAACCTGTTCTTCCATTCATTCTTAAAAATACTTTCCCGGTATCCGAATCTGCATTCCTCATTATTAAACACCATAAATTCTGATTCCGGTAATGTATACCCCTCCACGCTGACAATGCAGTCTTTCACCTCTGCCCCGTAGGCACCAATGTTCTGGACAGGAGAAGCACCCACCGATCCGGGAATCAATGAAAGATTCTCTACTCCGCCATAGTTGCTTTCAACCATCCTGCTGACAAAAGTATCCCAGTTCTCTCCAGCACCTACCCTGCACCATATTTCTTTTTCATCTTCAGAAATCTTTTCTATTCCCTTCAGACAATTATGTATCACTAATCCGTCAAAATTTCTGGTAAACAACATGTTACTCCCTTCCCCAAGAATTATATAATTCAAATTACGTTTTAATGTTTCTCTCATTAAACCGGGGACCTGATCTACCTGTGTGAGTTGTGTATAATATCCCGCGAATATATCCACACCAAAGCTGTTATGCGGAAGAAGGGAATAGTTTTGAATGAACATTATTTTTTAATTGTCTGTTTATTTATAACAATTGTTCGTTAAATTTTTATATTGCGTTGATAATGAATATTTTAACAATCCGGAAATAAGTTGCCCATATTGTTGATATACAACACATTGCGCCTTTGCGCCTTCGTGTTTTATTTTGTTTTAAAGAACTATTATACTTCAATAGTTCGTTAAAGTTAAAAGAAACGCAAAGGCGCAAAGTGTTGATTATCAACAGAAAGAGCAATGTTAAAATAAATTTACAGAACGCTTATTATCAACATGTTATAAAAACATAACGAACTATTGATACTTACAAAGTTAAGTAAAATAGCTCCAATTTATAAAAACCATTATATTTGTTTTCAGTCGGACATTTCTGTTTTTACATTGTAAATCTATATTTATGAAGCAACTACTCTTAATCACATTCTTAATTGCCGTATCAGGTTTTTACCGGCTCAACTCGCAGGATAAGGTACACTTCACCGCTGAACACCTGTGGAAGATGGAGAGAGCCGGAGCACCGGCAGTATCACCGGATGGGAAATACAGTCTGTTTACCCTGACTACCTTTGATGTTGAAAAAAATGAATCAGCAACCTTCATCTACCTGCTCGATAACGGGAGCGGAGAGCAGAAACAACTTACATTCACAGGTAAAGAATCCTCTCCCTTCTGGTGTCCTGAAGGAAAAAGAATAGGTTTCATAAGCCGCAGGGATGACAAACCGGGTCAGCTTTATATTATGGAATCAGGATGGGGTGAAGCAAAAAATATAACGGAGCTTCCGGTTCATGTTTTTGCTCCGAAATGGTTTCCTGATGGAAAAAGAATAGCCTTTGCCGCAAACATCCTTCCGGAATATGCGGGCGATTTCCAAAACCTGGAGAATCTTATTAAGGAAAAAAAAGAACATAAGGTTACTGCAAAAGTAACAGAAAATGTTATTTACAGGTTCTGGGACCGGTGGCTGACTGATGGTTTTTTTCCCAGGCTTTTTTCGGTTGATATACTTACTGGTAAAATTACCGATATGATGCCGAATACATCCAATTATTTCAGTATGATGGGAGGAGTATCATACGATATTTCCCCCGATGGAAAAGAAATTGCCGTAGCAATGAACAATACCCCTGAGCCATTTGAATATCTTAATTATGACATATTCCTTCTGGCAACTGACGGAAGCGGAACGATGGTTAATATAACACCGGAGAATATAGCCGGGGATCACAACCCCGTTTACAGCCCTGATGGCATATCCATCCTCTACGGTAAACAAAACAAAGCGCATTTTTATGCAGATAATATCCAGATGGTAATATACGACAGGTCGCTGCAGACTCATAAAAATATCACCGGTGATATCGATCTTTCATGCGAACAATGGCAATGGTCACCCGACGGGAAAACTATCTGTTTTCATGCAGAATATAAAGCAAATAAAGCTGTCTTTACCATACCTGTAAAAGGAGGTGCGCTAAACACTGTATTCGCTAAAGGAAACAACAGTTCATTACAGGTCACCGGGAAGGATAATATTATTTTTCTGCATGATAACCTGAATAAACCTGCCGATATTTACAAAACCGATTTCAGGGGAAAACGCCTTACACAATTAACTGCATTCAATACAGAAATCCTGAACAAATTGAATCTGGGCGGCATCGAAAACATAAGCTTTAAGGGAGCTGACAGTGCCGACATCCAGATGTTTATCGTATATCCCCCCGGATTCGATCCGGCGAAAAAATATCCCCTGGTGCTCATGATTCACGGAGGACCTCACGGCACTTTCGGTGACCAGTGGCATTACCGCTGGAATGCTCATCTCTTTGCTGAACCCGGTTATGTGGTGGCAATGCCTAACTTTCATGGCTCAAGCAGTTTCGGACAGGCTTTCACAGAGTCGATCCACGGTTCACACGCCGACAAACCCTTCCGGGATATTATGAAGGCAACCGACTATATGATCGCCAGAGGTTTTATTGACGAAACCAAGATGGCTGCCACCGGAGGCAGCTACGGAGGATATATGGTAAGCTGGATTGCCGGTCATACCGATCGCTATGCCTGCCTGGTAAATCATGCCGGTGTGTATAACACCCATATGCAATTTTCAACCGATAATACGGCATACAGGCAATACCAGTATAACGGAACACCCTGGGAAAACTTTGAAAACCTGATGGCCAGCAACCCTTCCATGTTTGCTAAAAATTTTAAAACACCCATGCTCGTTATTCATGGGGAACGGGACTACAGGGTTCCGGTAGGACAGGGATTACTGGTTTATGGTATTTACAAGCGAATGGGACTGGAAGCAAGGCTGGTATACTATCCCGATGAAAATCACTGGATACTTAACCCCCAAAATTCCATTTACTGGTATGAAGAATTACATAAGTGGCTGGGGAGGTATTTGAAATAAGTGGTTATGTGGTTACGTGGTTACGTGGTTGAGTGGTTACGTGGTTGAGTGGTTACGTGGTTGAGTGGTTACGTGGTTGAGTGGTTGAGTGGTTACGTAGGGGCAAAGCTATTTCTTTGCCCTCTGGAAGTGACGGGTGACATGTGACAAGTTTGATTCCAGGTTCCAAATTTCAAATTCCAGATTACACAAACTCTCGCAATCAACAATCTGGAATCTGGGCTTCGACAAGCTCAGCCACCGGCTTATGAATTAGAAATGAGTAATCCGGAATCTGGAATTTGGAATCTGGAATCTGGAATTTGGAATCTGGAATCTGGAATCTGAAATCCGGAATCCGGAATCTGGAATCCGGAATCCGGAATCTGAATGTATAACAAAGAAGGCTTACCCAAATACCAATATTCAAATTTAATTGAATCGTAATAAAAAATTTTGTACATTTAATCACTAATACCTTAAGTTCCATTATCTCAATATTTTATTCCTATGAAGAATTTATTATTATTCGCTTTCCTTTTGGTAACCACAACCTCTTTTGCTCAGTTTAGCTATACAGTTAGCTATAACGGGTATAGTATCACTAATAATGGATCTGTCTCCATCGTACAAGGAGCCATTGTCCGGGTAGCAAATACCAATAGTAAAAATATTGATCTGAATATTACCGGATACTCATCCTCCAGTAAAGATGTCAATATAACCGGATTGCCAATAGTAATACCCTACTCAAAGACAGGTTATTTTACTATTGTTTATACCGGCTATTTTAAGAGAGACCCCATAAGTGCTGAGATAACTTTAAATATGTCTGATGGTTCTTCAACAACAACTTTTAAATTTACTGTTATCATAAGTTTTACTATGGATTCCAGAAACGGTATTATCGGGGACTATGGAGTAACTTTTATCGGACCTGGCAACACATATCTCGGAATAGCCAATAACAATGTTAATATTAGTGATATAGTAATTACCGGATATTCATCCACCAATAATGATATTTATATAACCGGACTTCCTTTACATATTCCTAACCAACAGATAGCCAGTTTTACAATCAATTATAGTATTAGTTGTAATGAAAGCCCAAAAAGTTCTTTGATAACCTTAAATATTGTTGACGGAATTACACCCAAAACTTTTCATTTCCATGTTATCACTCATGAGTATGTTGATTTTACAAAGCCATCCATCACTTGTCCTTCACAAATAACTGTCAACTGTTTACCAGGGAAAAATTATGCAATTGTTAACTATAGCTCACCGGTAGTAAGTGATGTATGTGGGAACAGACTTACATATTTTCTTACTGGCGGTGTCCTGTCAGGAGGAAGATTTCCGGTTGGCACAACAGTTAATAACTACAAAGTTGTTGATGAATCGGGAAATTATCAAACTTGTTCGTTCTATGTAACCGTAACTGATAATGATCCCCCTCAATTTATGAATTGCCCTGTTGATTCTGAACTACAAGTGTATGCGGATGAAAATGGCACAGCGGTGTTACCTGATTATACAGAGTTGATATTTGCTTATGATAATAATTCAGGTTCTCAATTCAAAAGCAAAGTACAGTTACCAATTGCAGGTACGATTATAGATACTGTTACGGAAGTTACCGTAGAATTTACCGACTATGCTGATAATGCATCTCAATGCAGTTTTAATGTTTCCCTGCTTGATTCGCTAAGCCCGGTTATAGAGAATCCTGGTGATCAAATAGTTGAATTGGGAGAAGATTGTTATGCTGCGTTACCGGACTATACAGCTGCAATACAAACCTCTGATAATTGTGACACGGATTTGCAGTTAGTGCAATATCCACCGTCAGGCACCATTATTATTGAACCGATAATGGTTACAGTAGCTGCATCAGATGATTCGGGCAACAGGGAGGAATCTTCTTTTGAAGTGACAATGGAGGATAATACCGACCCTCTGATCACCTGCCCCGGGAACCAGCTCCGGACGATTAACAATTTGGATGATACCTATTTAGCGGAATGCAGGGAATTCGATCCCATAAGTGTTTATGATAATTGTTCATATACCCTTACAAACGATTTTAATTATTCATCGACTCTGGAAGGGGCAGAATTTATTGCAGGACCATCAACAAGAATAAACTGGACAATTACAGATAAAGCAGGAAATACCGGAACTTGTGGTTTTGATGTGACAATAAGCCAGGCAACAGGCTTGAAAAAACTTGAAGTACAGGATATTTCTGTGTACCCGAATCCATCAGCTGGTTTATTTACAATCAGTGTTAACAGGGATTATCTCATTAAGATCATTGATTTAAATGGATTAATAATTTCAACACAGTTATTATACAGTGGCAATAACCAGATTGATATCTCATCATTTCCCTCGGGTAACTATTATGTTGAATTTGATGATGGCAATGAGCTTTTTTGTGTAAAAATTGTTTTAAGCAAGTAATATGTGACGTCCACTCTTTCACCCACCGAAGCTTCAGCGCAGGTGGGAACCACATAACCACAAAAAACATTACATTTGCTGAAAATATCACCACACGTTGAAGTCTGTCTATATTTCCGTCACCAATGACCTGGTATGCGATGCAAGGGCACACCGGACATGTCTTACATTAAGCAGGGCAAATGCAACCGTAACCCTCGTCGGAAGAAAATTAAAAAACAGTCCGGAACCGGAAGAACAGGTGTATCATCTCAAACGATTCCGTTTACCGGTAAACAAAGGTTTTTTCTTTTATATGCTTTATAATGCCAGGCTTCTCCTGTACCTTATAACACGAAAGAAGGTTGATATTCTCGTAGCCTGCGACCTGGATACGCTCCCGGCAAATTATCTAACCTCTGTCTTCAGAAGATGCGTGCTCGTCTTTGACAGTCACGAATATTTTACCGAAGTGCCCGAGTTACAAACCAACCGATTTGCCCGGACAGTATGGTTATATCTCGAGAAGTTCCTTTTCCCCCGGCTAAAAATTGCCTATACGGTAAGTAACACGATTGCTGAGGAGTATGCTGAAAAATATGGCTTAAAATTTGATGTGGTAAGAAACCTGCCGTTAACATACGTGGAAACTGAGCTTTACCCTTTACCGCAGCATCTCAGGGAAATGAAAAAGATCATTTACCAGGGAGCGGTGAACATAGCCAGGGGAATCGAGCTGATGAAAGAAGTAGTGATGTTAATGGATAATGTGGTATTAATTATTGCAGGTGACGGAGATATCTTTCATAAGCTCAGGGAAGACTGGAGCGGGGAGATAATGACCGGCAAGGTTTATTTCACGGGGAGAATACACAGGGAGAAGCTGGCAGGACTTACAATACAGGCGGATATGGGCTTTTCCATGGAAGAGGACCTGGGGAAAAATTACCGGTATGCACTGCCAAACAAGTTGTTTGATTATATACAGGCCCGAATACCCGTACTGGTATCCGACCTTCCCGAAATGAGGAAGGTGGTGGAGAAATATGAGGCAGGTCTGGTGGCAGTATCGGGAGATCCGTTAAGAATTAAGGAACAGGTTGAGTACATCCTTTATAATACAGAAGCACGTAAAAAGTGGCAGGAGAAACTGGAAAAAGCAGCGGTTGAACTCAACTGGGAAAATGAAGAGAAAAAAATAATACACATTTTTACTGAAGCCGGATTAACATTTCCCGGTTAACTTTGTTACTTTACTTTGTAAACATTTATAATATGATAAATATAACCAAAATTTTCCCGGCAATATCTTTACTGTTGATCTTTTTCTTACCTGGAACTGCATTATCACAGCAGATGCAATTTACAGAAGTAAGGTCAGAACAGGACTGGGCGGATGTACTTAAACAGTCAGAGCAGCAGAAAAAACCTGTATTTCTGGATATTTATGCAACATGGTGCGGCCCGTGCAAAAAAATGGATGCTGAGGTATTTGCCAATGATTCTGTTGCTGAGTATTACAACGCTAACTATATAAACACAAAAATTGACGGCGAATCCGCATTCGGATCTGTCCTTGCCCGTGAATTTAAGCTCAGGGGATTCCCTTCAATGTATTACATCGATGCTGAAAAATTTATTTATTCCATTCTCGTAGGTTACAGGCCTCCCGATATTTTTCTTGAATACGGAAAGACTATCGATAAAAATAAAAACCAGCTTAAGGAATATGCAAATGCTTTTGCAGCAGGCACATTAACTGGCGACGAGATAAGGGAATATGCTGACCTTCTCACAGAGATAGATTATAAGGAGCCCATAGGAAAGATAAACACCTATTTTATTCATTCCATGGAACTGGAGGATATTCTTAATTCTGACAATAAACAGTTAATAATTAACTCCTCCTTACCTTTTGAAAGTGACCAGTTTCAGGTTATTCTCAGCCAGTACGATACGCTGTCTGCCATATGGGGAACGGATGATTATCTGAACTTCCTTGAAAATGTTTACCAGGAAGCATTGAACAGGGCAGCTAAAGAGGAAAATGTAAAACTGCGTGACCGTCTGGCTGATGAGCTGATTCCTGTATTTTTTCAGTTCGACCCTGAGTCCGTAACATATGGAAAATTCCTCACAAGAAAATTATACCAGGCCGCTGCCGGAAACTGGGCGGGCTACGTGACTGAAATAGAAAGCTATTTCAATTATGAAATGGAAGGAAAATATGAGTTCCTCATACAGGAAGTGTACCAGATTTTGCAGAATCAGTATTCATCAGAGGAATTATATGCTTCTTCAGCTAAATGGATAGATAAAATACCTGAATCGGCACAAACATTCGAATCATATTATATGGGAGCGATTGTCAATGCCTATGTCAAAGACTTCGAAAAATCATTAATAATGCTGGGTAAAGCCGGTACAATGGCAAATCCGGTTCAGGAAAATGCTATTGACGAGCTTAAGGAATATATTCATACACTGAGATCAGAGGAATAGCCAAATTCTTTGGTAATCACCGCGGCTGTCTCATAAATGCTTTTAACCACAAAGGAGATTAAACGAACTCCTGAAATGAAGGATTTTCAATTATCTCCTTTATCCTTACCAGGAACCCCACCGAATCTCTGCCGTCAATGATGCGATGATCGTAAGAAAGCGCCAGGTACATCATCGGCCGTACTACAATCCGACCTTCAATAACCACAGGTCGCTCTTCAATCCTGTGCATGCCCAGAATTGCAGCCTGCGGCGGATTAATGATGGGTGTTGACATCATGGAACCAAATATGCCTCCGTTTGTAATGGTAAATGTTCCCCCGTTCATCTCCTCAATACTGAGGCGGTTGTTTCTGGCTTTCCCTGCCAGAACATCAATTTCCTTCTCTATTTCCGGCAGGCTTAAAACCTCTGCATTTCTGATGACAGGAACCATCAGTCCCTTTTCGGTCTGTACAGCAATGCCAATATCGCAATACGAAGGAGTGATGATCTCTTCTCCTTCAATCCTTGAGTTGACCATCGGGAAATCGATCAATGCAATGGCTGAAGCTTTGGTGAAGAACGACATAAAACCCAGCTTTATACCATGTGCTTTCATAAAGTCGTCCTGATGCTGTTGCCTTAAAGAAATAACCCTGCTCATATCCACCTCATTGAAAGTAGTAAGCATGGCTGTCTCATTTTTAACGGCTACAAGCCTTTCACTTAGTTTCTTTCTCAACAGGCTTATCCTCGTTCTGTTTTCATTCCGTGAGCCTTTCCGGGTTTTATGCAATGATGGTGTTTCCTTGACTTCCCTGCCTTTCAGACTCCTGATATCATTACTCGTTATTTTCTTTAATCCGTTTATTACATCCCCCACTGAAAGATCATATTCCTTCATCATACGTGCTGCCAGGGGAGTGATTTTCACTTTCGCGTATTCATCTTTTTTCGGTGCAGGTAAAACCTCTTCTTCCTGCCCTGCCTCCTTACTCCGTTCTTTTTCAGGAATACTTTTTTTCACAGGGATCTCCGGTTCAGATTTGGTCTTTACCTTCATTCCGGCATCGCCCTTTTTTGATGTATCAATAGTGCCTACCACTGTTCCAACCGACACCCGTTCACCTTCGGACTTAAGAATATGCAATTGCCCCGTTTCTTCAGCAATGAGTGGTAAAGTTGCTTTCTCTGATTCAATTTCAGCTATTTCCTGGTCTTTGAATACTATATCACCATCATCTGCCAGCCAGCCGGCTATTTCCACCTCCGACACAGATTCACCAGGTCGTGGTGCTTTAATTTCTATGATCATATATTCTTCTTTTTATTATCGAAATAAAAATGCTGCTTTAGTATTTTTTTCCTTGAACTTCCAACAACACACTGCAACCCGCAGTATTTATTCTTCAGCTCACAATCACATTTCCTGAAAACTTTTTCAATGATCTCCTGCTGCTGGATCTCATGTATCCTGTTCAGTCCTACAGCAGGGCTTCCGCTGGGCTGCCTGGTAACAGGTATGATGTGGTATTTTCGCATGTGATGCTGGACATAATACCAGGGGCCCATGTTCTCAGCTTCCTCCTGTACCCACAGAGTAAGGAGATTATTACTGTACTTTTTCACTATCGCATCAATCTTCTGCGCCGGAAAAGGATGTAACTGTTCAATCCTCACCAGGGCTATATCCCTGGCTTCATACTCATTCTTCCTGGCCAGCAGGTCATAGAATATTTTTCCGGAACAAAACACCAGTCTTCTTACTTCATCCTGGTCGGTATCAGGATCATCAATAATATCCTGAAAACTGCCTTTCTCAAAATCATCAAGTGGTGAAATACATCCGGGATGGCGAAGCAAAGATTTAGGAGTAAACACTATCAGCGGCACCCTGAAATTTCGTTTTATATGCAGCCTGAGAAGATGAAAAAAATTAGCCGGCGTTGTGGGATTTACCACCTGCATATTTTCATTGGCCGAGAGATTGAGAAATCGTTCAATACGTGCAGATGAGTGTTCAGGGCCCTGCCCTTCAAAACCGTGTGGCAGTAATAAAACAAGACCGTTCATTAATCCCCATTTCTCTTCACCCGAACTTATATACTGATCAGTTATTATTTGTCCTGCATTGGCAAAATCCCCGTACTGAGCTTCCCAGATGGTTAATCCCTCAGGAAGTGCAAGTGCATAACCGTATTCAAATCCGAGAACTCCGTATTCGGAAAGAGGGGAATTGTAGATATTGAATGTACACTGCCGGTCGGCAGACAAGGGCTGACTTTCGGCTCGTAAATCCTGCCGGTCGGCAGACAGGACATAATTTTCGACTGACGGAGCTTGCCGGTCGGAAATATTTTTCAGAGGGAAGTATAGCTGATCGGTGTCTTCAATTACCAGGCCTGCATGCCGGTGGGAGAAGGTTCCCCTTATGCTGTCCTGTCCGCTTACACGGACGGGATGTCCTTCAATGAGTAAGGTCGCAAATGCAAGTAATTCAGCAAGGGCCCAGTCTGCTCTTTCCGATGACAGCATGAGCTTTCGCTCCTCCATCAACCGGATTATTTTTCTGAAGAACTTTTTATCAGGAGGCAGCTGATGCAGGCTATGTCCCAGGTCTTTCAAAACAGCCTTTTCAATACCGGTGTGAACATGCCTGCTGAAATCCTGCAGTTCGGGATAAATAAATGATTTCCACTCGTTTTTTAAAAATTGTTTTATTACAACTTTCTTAATATCCTTTGCTTTCTCGAGCTTTTTCTCAAGCATGGCGTCATTTATGCTATCCATCTCCTCAATTTCTTCTCTGGAAAAAACGCCTTCTTCCATCAGTTTGTTCCCATAGATTACATGGGGATCAGGGTGAGCGGCAATGGCTTTATAAAGTAAAGGCTGGGTAAAGCGCGGTTCATCACCTTCATTATGTCCATATTTCCGGTAACAGAGAATATCGATGAAAACATCAGTGTGGAATGTCTGCCTGTATCTCATTGCCAGCCTGACGGTATGCACCAGTGCCTCAACATCATCACCGTTAACATGAAACACGGGAGATTTGGTTACTTTGGCAACGTCGGTGCAATAGGTACTGGATCTGGCATCCAGGTAGTTGGTAGTAAAGCCAACCTGGTTATTAATTACCAGGTGTATCGTTCCCCCGGTAAGATACCCGGGGAGTTCCGACATCTGGATCAGTTCGTAAACCACACCCTGCCCTGCGATGGCAGCATCACCGTGGATCAGCACCGGAACAAGCTTTTTAACATCACCTGCATAGAGCTTATCGATCCGTGCCCTGGCAATACCCTGGATCACCGGGCTGACGGCCTCAAGGTGGGAAGGATTAGGCGCCAGATTAAGTATTACAGTCTTCCCCGATACGGTTTTTATAGTATTTCCGCAACCCAGGTGATATTTCACATCTCCAAGGGAAATTCCCGTTTCGTATTCATTACCTTCAAACTCCTTGAAAATCTGCTCATGAGGCTTCTGTAACACGTTGGCCATCACATTCAACCTGCCCCTGTGAGCCATTCCAATGGTAAACTCTTCAACCCCTTGTAAGGAAGCAGCTTCAATAAGGGAATTTAATGCCGGAATAAGAGTTTCAGCTCCTTCAAGCGAAAAGCGTTTCTGCCCGGTAAAGCGTTTATGTATGAACTTCTCAAAACCTGTGGCATGTAGAAGGTAACGATAAAGCATTTTCTTCTCCTGATTACTGAACCTGGTGGAATTCCTGTTCTTCTCAATATTTTCCTTTAACCAGGCAAGCTTTTCAGGAGCCCTGATAAACATGTATTCAGCCCCGATTGAATTGCAATAGGTACTTTTGAGATTTTCAACAATGGCTGAAAGACTGGCTTTCCCAAGCCCTATTTCTTTCCCCGCATGAAACAAGGTGTCCTGGTCACTTCCCGAAAGCCCGTAATTTTCAATGTCAAGTCCGGGAAGATATTTCCTTCTGGTCCTTACCGGATTTGTCTTAGTGAATAAATGACCCCGTTTACGGTAAGCATCAATAAGGTTCAATACCTTAAACTCCTTATCAAAAGTCTCCCCTGGAATCTCCTTTTGCTCATAATTATGCCGTGCAAACTCAAAGCCTTCAAAAAACCTGCGCCATGAGATATCAATACTCTCCGGATCGGTAAGGTACGCATTGTACAACTCAGCAACAGCTTTGATGTCTATATTCCCGAGATAAGAGTGACGCGTCATGTAAAAAAAATATACCGTGAATTTAAGGTAAAAACTCTTTTTAATCAAACACTAAGAATAACCACTTGTGCGGTTTAATTACTTTGAATAATAATTTTTGCGTCTGTTAACGCTGTCAGGCCATTAAAACAAAAACAAATCAAACCGCATAAGCGGTATAAGAATAACAAATAAACACTATTTTTCTGATATTTAATAACAACAGTGGAAGGGGATTGTTTAGATCAGGTCTTCTTATTAAAATAGTAAAGTTCTATTCTGTAGAGGAATGAGTACGATTGACGCGTGACATGTGACGAGTGACGGGCAGGCATTGCCACCAACTGGCGGAGAGTTCGCCGAAAGGCAATTTTTTTATCCGGACTGAAGTGATAAATAATATTTATGCTACTTTTTTTGTATTTTTGCAGCTTTTAAAATAACATATAAATACACCAGACATATGAAAATCGGTATTCTGAAGGAATCCGGAAAGGAAAACAGGGTTGCCCTTTTACCCGATTCAGCAGGCGTTTTAGTCAAATCCAATGTTACGGTACTTGTGGAAAAAGGAGCAGGTGTATCGGCTTTTACTTCCGATAAGGAATATGAAGCCATAGGTGCTTCGGTATTATCCAGGGATGAAGTTATAGCAGGATCAGACCTTCTCGTTATGATAAATCCACCGGACTCTAAGGATCTGCAGAAGATGAAAGAAGGACAGGTTCTGACAGCCGTTTTGAATCCATTCATGAATACAGATCTTGTAAAGAAACTTGCGGAAAAAAATATCACCTCGTTCAGTCTGGATATTATCCCACGGACGACCAGGGCACAGTCAATGGATATTTTGTCGTCACAGGCAACCGTTTCCGGTTACAAGGCAGTCCTTGATGCTGCCGGAAAATTCAGCGGATTCATGCCTATGTTAATGACAGCAGCAGGGACGGTGAAACCTGCAAAGGTCCTTATCCTGGGAGCAGGTGTTGCCGGTCTTCAGGCCATTGCCACTGCACGTAAACTGGGAGCCGTTGTGGAGGCATTTGACGTGAGATCAGCTGTGAAGGAAGAAGTAATGAGCCTTGGAGCTAAATTCGTTGAAGTGGAGGGAGCTATTGATGACAAATCTGCCGGAGGTTATGCTGTGGAACAAACAGAAGAATTCAGAATAAAGCAGCAACAGGTTATCCAGGAACATGCAATGAAATCCGACATTGTCATTTGTACAGCTCAGATACCGGGCAGAAAAGCCCCGGTATTGCTTCTGAAGAAAACGGTGGAAGCCATGGAACCGGGTTCAGTGATCATCGACCTCGCCGCATCTACAGGAGGTAACTGCGAGCTCACCAGAAACAATGAAGTAGTGGTACACAACCAGGTGAGCATTGTCGGAAATTCAGATTATCCCTCGGAAATGCCCACAGATGCCAGCCTTATGTTCGGAAAAAATGTCATTAACTTCCTTAAACTCGTGATTGATGAAAAGGGAGATATGAATCTTGATTTTAACGATGATATTGTGCAGGGTACATGTGTAACACATAATAAAGAGGTTGTAAACCAACGAATAAAAGAAATTTTAAATAAATAATTACGCAGAAAACATGGAACAGGTATTAACTTTTTTCTGGGAAAACCGTGATGCAATATTCATTATTGTGTTATCAGTATTACTTGGTGTTGAAGTAATCTCGAATGTTCCTTCCGTTCTTCACACCCCGCTTATGTCTGGTGCAAATGCCATCAGCGGGGTTATTATTATCGGAGGGATCATTCTGGTAGGTCACGCCGACTCGGCCCTCGAATGGACACTTGGAATTTTCGCTGTCCTGCTGGGAACTCTTAATGTTTCCGGTGGCTTTGTGGTCACTGACCGCATGTTGGAAATGTTTAAAAAGAAGAAAAAGAAGTAGAAATATGAACACACTTTCCACCCTCATCATACCTTCCACAGGGGAAGTTATTTTAGAATTCAGCTACCTGCTTTCTGCGATACTTTTTGTTATAGGACTGAAGCTTCAGAGTCATCCTGATTCGGCCAGAAGAGGAAACCTCTGGGCAGCATCGGGGATGCTTCTGGCAATGATAACCACACTCATTCTGCATAAAAATGGTGACGGAGAAGGCATCCCTCCTTTAAATGCCATCATCGTGGTTATTTCCATTGCTTTCGCCAGTACCATAGGCGCTGTTATCGCCCGCAGGGTAAAAATGACTGCCATGCCGCAACTTGTTTCGTTCTTCAACGCTACCGGAGGTGCAGCATCAGCACTCGTTGCCCTTATTGAGTTTTCAAATCCTGAAAATGAATCCATCCTGGTCACCCTCCTCGGTCTCGTAATAGGTAGTATTGCATTCAGCGGAAGTATGATCGCCTATGGGAAGCTCGACGGAAAAGTAGGCGATATCTTTGCAGGATTCATGAAGTATCTCAACCTGTTCATGCTGGCTGTAATTGTAGCTCTTGTTGTTGTGTTAATGGCTGCAGGTCTTACGGCGGAAGTGAATACTTACCTTGTTTACGGATTACTGGTAATAAGTCTGGTATATGGCGTTACTTTCGTTATGCCTATCGGAGGAGCCGATATGCCGGTGGTTATTTCACTCCTCAATTCATTCACGGGTATTGCCGCAGCCATGGCAGGATTCATCTATAACAACCAGGCCATGATCCTTGGAGGCATCCTTGTTGGTGCAGCAGGAACCATCCTCACCATACTTATGTGCAGGGCTATGAACCGCTCGCTGATAAATGTCATCGTGGGAGCTTTTGGCGGCGGCGGAGCAGGTATTGACAAAGAAGTGGGGGCCATAAAAGAAATCTCCGTCAGCGATGCTTCCGTACTCCTGAGCTACAGCCAGAAGGTGGTGATTGTCCCGGGATACGGACTGGCAGTGGCACAGGCACAACACCTGTGCCATGAACTCGAAAAACTGCTCGAAGAAAAAGGCGCCGAGGTAAAATATGCCATCCACCCGGTGGCAGGAAGAATGCCCGGCCATATGAACGTGCTGCTGGCAGAAGCCGACGTTTCATACGATAAACTTGTGGAGATGGACGACATTAACCCGGACATGCCCAATACAGATGTGGTAATGGTTATCGGAGCAAATGACGTGGTTAACCCCGCTGCTCTCGACGACCCCTCAAGCCCGATATATGGTATGCCTATTATTAACGTGCATGAAGCCAGAAATATCATCGTGATGAAAAGAGGTATGGGTAAAGGTTATGCCGCTATCGAAAATTACCTCTTCTACGATCCCAAAACACGCATGCTCTTCGGTAATGCCAAAGATTCACTGCAAAAACTGGTGACAGAAGTCAAAAGCTTATAGTTAAAGGAATTTTATAGCTTTGTGTCCCTTTGTGTATACCTTTGTGTCCTTCGTGGTTGATTACCGGACGTATTGAACCACGAAGGACACAAAGGAATGCACGAAGGGACACAAAGAATGAACTGTTCCTTGTTAATCTGTTGTTAATTATTCCCTTAAAACCAAATCACTTTATTAACTTTGCAATAAAAAATGACCCGAAAGAATATACGGCTTATTATTCTTCTCTCGGCCTTCTCCCTCACCGGCCTGATCGTAACACAAACATTCTGGGTTAACAGGGCTATTAAACTGGCACAGAAGCAATATGACCACCGCGTGGACCTTGCATTTGAGGAGATAAGAACAGAACTCAAAACATACAAGGACCAGATGAAAAAATCAGGAAATCATCACGTTACTATTGATAAAAATTTATTTGAATCTATTTTCGATGTGCTGGATACTGTCTTTCTACGGCAGACTATACGTAAGTATGTGGAATATCACAAACTTCATGATAATTATTACTTTGCCATAATAAAATCATCAAATGATTCCGTTATCTATGCATCATCCCCCGAAATGCCTGATCTGAGAGGAGTCAAAGTGCACAAAGCCTGCCTGCGCAAGCTGTGGGAAAAAGAATATATCTACCTGGCCGTGTATTTCCCCTTTCAACGATCAGGAACACTGCTCGAAATGTCAACATGGCTTATATCTTCAGCTGTTTTCCTGGTGCTGATGATCCTCACTTTTTACTTTACCATTATGAGCATCATCAAACAGAAGAAAATATCAGAGATACGCGACGATTTTATTAATAACATAACACACGAATTTAAAACTCCCATATCAACCATATCGCTGGCATCTGAAGTTTTGATAAATGCCAGACCGGAGATTGCGGAAGAACGGATACGAAAATATGCAGGGATCATTTTCGATGAAAATAAAAGAATGCGCGCCCAGGTCGATAGAGTCCTTCAACTGGCCGTTATGGATAACGGGAAACATGACCTCGAAATAAAACCCGTTAATATTCACGACCTCGTTAAATCAAATGTTGATAATTTATGTCTTGAACATTGTGAAAGACACGTGCATATCACATACCAGCTGGATGCTGAACATACAATCCTCAAGATCGACCCGATACATATGGCAAATGTTATTATTAATTTAATAAATAATGCCATTAAATACTCCCCGGGAGAACCGGAAATAAAAATAATCAGCAAAACAGAGAACAATTTCTTTGTTTTGAGTGTTGAAGATAAGGGAATAGGTATTCACAAAGATAACCTTAAACATGTTTTCGAAAAGTTTTACCGTGTTCCGACAGGAAATGTACATAATGTAAAAGGTTTTGGTTTAGGGCTTTACTATGTTAAAACCATGGTTGAAGCTCATGATGGTTTCGTTAAAGTGTACAGTGAGCCTGAAAAAGGTACAAGATTTGATGTTTACCTTCCCATAGATTAAATCCAAGGATTGATTATGAAGACAAATAAAGCAAAAATATTGTTGGTGGAAGATGATACAAATCTGGGTATTGTTCTGACAGATTTCCTGGAGATGAATGAATACGCTGTGACACTTGCTACAGATGGTATTGCAGGAATGGAATTTTTTAAGAACGGTATCTACGACCTCTGCATACTCGACATCATGCTTCCCTATAAAGATGGTTTCAGCCTGGCAGATGAAATAAAAAAACGAAACCCTGAAATTCCTGTTATCTTTCTCACTGCCAAAACTATGGAAAAAGACAGGATCAGGGGACTGAAAGCAGGTGCCGATGATTACATTACCAAACCTTTCAGTACGGAAGAACTTAAACTACGCATCGACGCTATCCTCAGAAGATCAAAATATTCTATTCTGAGAAAAGACCTGCCTGTGATATTTAACATTGGAAACTTTGTATTTGATTATACCAACTTTACCCTGAAATCGGGAAAAGGACATGAGAGGAGGCTGACAAAAAAGGAGGCTGAAGTCTTAAGGCTTCTGAGTATCAACAAGAATCAGATCGTCAGGCGCGAAGTCGCATTAAAAAACATCTGGGGAAGTGATGACTATTTCATGGGGAGAAGCATGGATGTATATATCGCTAAATTGCGCAAGTTTCTGAGTCCGGACGGATCAATTTCCATCGTTAATATCCCCCGTACCGGTTTCAAATTGCAAGTAAAAGAGTAATTTTGCAGAAAATACTGCATTATGACCGAAGATAAAATTCCCAGGCTGGATAAATATCTGTGGAGTGTAAGAATTTTCAAAACCCGTAACATAGCCCTGGAAGCATGTAAAAAGGGAAGGGTCACTGTGGGAGGAATGCATGCCAAACCATCGAGACAGGTTAAACCAGGCGAACTACTGCAGGTTATCAAACCCCCGGTAACATATACCTATAAAATAATTGACTTCCCCGCAGGAAGAATATCTGCCAGATTAATACCTGAATACATCGAAGACCTCACTGCCCCGGAAGAATTAAACAAACTACTGCAACAGGATACTTTTTTTATTAAAAGGGACAGGGGTACCGGAAGACCTACAAAAAAAGAAAGAAGACTCATTGACAACCTAAGAGAGCAGTGAAATGTTTACAGCACGGGAAAAAAGAAAGACAAATATTGCAGAATACCTTATATATATGTTCCAGGTAGAGGATATTATCCGCAGTATGGGCTTCGACATTGAAAGTATTGAGAAAAACATTATAGGTCAGTATGATCTTTCTTACCCTGAAAAAAGGGAAATGCGCGAATGGTATCTGTCCCTTATACATATTCTCAAAGCACATGATCTAGAAAAAATTGGCCATAATCCCATCCTGAAAAATATCATGGATGAACTTAATGATTTACATGTCAGACTATTATCAAATCCTTCGGAAGGTGAATACTTTATCCTCCACCAGGACGCGAAAGCTGCCATCTATGAGCTGAGAAGGAAAACACCTGATAATGGGAGACATGAAATTGAGATTTGTCTGGATGGGTTATACGGACTTCTCCTGCTCAGATTGGCAAAAAAACAAATTAACCCGGAAACGGAAAAAGCTTTCCGGCTTATAAGTAAAATGATGGCATACCTCTCAGCAAAATATAAGCTGATTGATGAAGGAACTGCTGAAATTTAGATCAGAATTTATACGAGAATCCCAGCCCGAAAACTTCCTTAAACTGCATCCGGGGGCCTTTCCTCTCCGGCATGGTATCGTTAATAGCGAATTTTATATCATCATCGTAGATCATCAGGATATTGATAGTGGCAGAGAGAAATTCATTGATCTTCATACTCACCAGCACTTCCATGTTCACATCAATATTCTGCGGATTTTTCAGGTAGTTGGAGAAAAAGTCGGCCTTAGCAAGCAAATCCACATTAGTAACAACCTGTGTTTTATACATCACTTTCAAAAATCCTCCGAGCTCTGCCCTGAATTTTTCTCCCGGCTTAACACCAAATGCTCCTGCTGCCGACAGGTCATCATCGCTGACAATAGTAAACTTGCCGGTGAGCGGAGAAACAAACAGGTTAAATTTCTCCGAAGGTTTATAGTCAATACCCAACGATGTGGTAATATATGCCGGTGCAAACAAATTGGATATTATTACTGAATCGTTCGGGTAATTATATCCCGGTGCAAACTGTGTCCGGAAGTTCATCATCCCGCTGTAATATAACTTATCCGTTGCTTTTCTCCCAAACTGTGAATTCAGTTCTATACGGTCATTACTCTTCTTTGTTATATCTCCCTGTCGGATTAATCCGTAACCCAGATCTATGGAATTTGCCCAGCTCAGAACATCCTTCTCGTAGTTTGCAAAAAGATTCAACATCGCTCCCCCGGAGAAAGAGTTCTCTCCCCCTGCCGCCCAGTACTTCGAGAAACTCACCTGCGAAAAGGTGAGCGTGGCAATACCGCCCTTCTTCCAGGGAGAAATGGTGTCTGCTTCCTGCGAATAAACAAAGCAAACAGCAAATGATAATGCAATCGTAGTTAATAGTTTTTTCATGACGTGTATTTGTTTTTAAAGAATATATAATATAATCGGACTTTCATTTGTGATTCTTCATCAACCTTTGTGTCCTTTGTGGTTAAATACATTACGGTTTTAACCACAAATGGACACAAAGGATAACACAAAGGAATCACTAAGTATATTCCCCCACAATGATCTCCTTTAAACTTCTCTTCGGTACATGATGCACCTCGTTCTCATCCCTCCGGTAACGGATATCTCCTTCCTTAACCTCATCAATGACAACGATCTCGGCAGGTTCACCCAGTGCAATAACATACAGAATCTCAAGGTGAGAAGGTAAGGATAGTAGCTTTGCCAGTTCATTTCTTTTTACCGACCCCAGAATGCATCCGCCATATCCCTTCTCCACAGCAGTAAGTAATATACTCTGTGCCGCAATGCCGTCATCACAGAAATAATTATCAGCAAGGGTTTTATCATGCAGCATTACAATGTAAGCCGATGGCCTTTCACCAGGCTGTGGACCCGGCCAGTCTTTCAGATATCCTGCCCATGCGAGACAGGGGAATATTTTATTGTTCATTCCCTGGTCAGAGGAAATAATATACTTCAGTGTCTGCATATTCCTTCCCGATGCCGATAACCTTGCATTGTTGATCATGTCACGAATATCCTCCCTGCTTATCTTAATGTCCTCGTGAAACCTGCGATAACTTCTGTTTTTGAGTATTAATTGACTGAGCATAGGCTTTTTTTACAAAGATAACCTTTTTAGAAAACACATAATATTATGAAATGTCTTTCCTTTGTGTCCTTCGTGGTTAATTACGTAATATAGTTAACCACAAAGGAACACAAAGGGTTTCACAAAGGGACACGAAGGGATTAAAAATATTATCCTGCCAATCCAACAATATTCAAAAATTTTATACCTTTGTTTATATTATGACTGTTAGTCATTTTTTTAAACTGAGTTATTATGGGAATATCCGAACGCAAAGAAAGAGAGAGACTCCAACGACAGAAAGATATCGTGGATGCTGCAGAGATTCTTTTTGCCCGCAAGGGAATTACAGAAACAACCATGGACGATATTGCGGCAGAAGCTGAATTGAGTAAAGGAACTCTTTACCTTTATTTTAAAAGCAAGGAGGAACTCCAGTGGGAAGTGTCGCTCCGTGGTGCCAACTTCCTTAAGAACATTATGGAAGAGACAATTGACCGCTCGCTGTCGGCACTGGTTAATCTGATACATATTGGCCGGGCATTCATTGAATTTTCAAGAAAGCATGCTGATTATTTCAACCTCTTTATTTTGTTTCAGAGTAAAGACCTGCAACGGATGAATATTGAAAGAAGCAGGATCGAAAGCTATTTTCGTGAACAATCCCCTTTCACCATTCTGATAAACCTCGTTAAACAAGGAATTGAAGAGGGGTCTCTGCGTTCCGGACTGCACATTGCTGAAACTGCGTCTGCCCTTTGGTCACAGATGCTTGGAATTCTTATCGTTCAGCAGAATAAAAGAGAGTTGTATGAGATTTTCAATATTACGGAAGAGTCGGTACTCGAAACTAACTTTGATCTTTTAATGTATGGGATTGCGAATAAATAACAGGGTGTCTGTCATCTTAATGCTGATGAGCTTATACTTCCCTCTCTTACATTGTCAGGAAAGTGTCATTGAAGGGTATATCAGGGAAGGGTTGGAGAACAATCTGAGTCTGAAAATGAAACTCGATGATTATCATCAGAGCCTTCAGTCCCTAAGTGAGGCGAGAGGATTGTTCCTGCCCGGCATAAGTTTCAATGCCCGTTATTCCCGTGCTGAAGGGGGAAGGATCATCGAGTTTCCTGCCGGAGATATGCTGAATCCGGTATATTCAACTCTTAACCAGCTCACCATGAGCAATCTTTTTTCGGAGATCAGCAACCAGGAATTTGCCTTTCTCCGGCCTGAGGAGCATGAAACGAAACTTCGCCTGGTACAGCCTTTGTTTAATTCTGATATTTATTACAATCATAAAATTAAAAGTAATCTGGTACAGGTTGAAAAAGCGTCTATGGAGACTTATCGCAGGGCGCTGGTTGCTGAGATCAAAAAAGCATATTTCAGCTATCTTAAAGCTCTCGCGTTTAATCATATCTTATTAAACACCAAGGCACTGCTGGAGGAGAATATGCGCGTCACCCGCAGTCTGTTTGAAAACAACAAAGTAACAAAAGATGCCGTTTACCGCTCTGAGGCAGAATACAACAAGCTGATACAACAGCTTGCAGAGGCCGACAAGGGGGCCAGGTCCTCTGCTGCATGGTTCAACTTTCTTCTGAACAGGGAGCTTCAGATGCAAATAATAATTGAGGAACCTTCTGATACACTCATGGTTATATCTCATGAGCCGGCTTTAAATAATGCCCTTGCCTGCAGAGAGGAGATTTCAGTGCTTGAATCGTATTACGATGCGGGTTTAAATACCCTAAAAATGAACAGGGCTAAATACCTTCCTGAGTTACTGGCAGTGGTGGACTATGGTTTTCAGGGCTCAAGGTACAGGTTTACCGGGGAAGATGATTTTGCCATGGCTTCCTTACTGTTACGGTGGGATATATTTAACGGCAGCATCAGAAGAGCTAAAAACCGCCAGGCTCAGATAGGACTTGATAAAGCAGGGAAGATGATCAGTGAAACAGAAAACTCGGTGAAGCTGGAAGTGCTGACGGCGTATTATTCACTCCAGGCAGCATCAGAGAAGATCCCTGCAGCAAAAAGTGAGCTGCTGGCTTCCGGGGAAGCCTTCCGGCTGGTGGAAAAAAAATACCGGCAGGGGCAGGCAAGCCTTATTGAATATATTGATGCAAGAAACAATAAAACAAACGCTGAACTGGGGCTTGCAGTGGCAAGGTATGATCTTTCAGTGGCATGGGCGGAATTTGAAAGGGCGGCAGCGTTATTTGATTAGGGATCAAGTGGATGAGTGGTTGGTTAAGGGATCACGCTATCACGGGATCACGGGATCAAGTGGTTGTGTGGTTACGTGGTTATGTGGTTGAGTAATCGAGTAATTGAGTAATTGAGTAATTGAGTAACTGAGTATTTGATTAATTGATTAATCGAGTAATTGAGTAACTGAGTATTTGAGTAATTGAGTAATTGAGTAATTGCCTTCTTCGACGCTGTCCGGCAGAAAAAGCCGGACAGGTCTGGCTTGGTTGATAATAGAATAACTATTTTTTATATATCACCAAAATCTTTGC
>Ga0209269_1000228_pt1 | contig 70837 bp, 64 predicted proteins | sample MTBAKMMethaMetaG_FD_187455 | JGI IMG/M metagenome (GOLD analysis project Ga0209269, IMG submission 187455) | Enrichment culture microbial communities from Arthur Kill intertidal strait, New Jersey, USA, that are MTBE-degrading - MTBE-AKM (Arthur... | ecosystem: Environmental > Aquatic > Marine >...
TAAAAGGTTCATTAACGGGTCTTTTCCGCTGGGAACGCCGTATCACGCGGATATTGATTATAGTAAATTCAAGGATAAGTGCCCGGTCTCAGAGGGTGCATGCCGGGGCGAGGCGGTATGGCTGGCGCAAAATATGTTTCTGGGCACCAAAGAGGATATGGATGATATCGCGGAAGCGGTAGCTAAGGTTCTCAAATACAAAGATGAACTGCAAGCGAACGACTAAATTGCAGTAAAAAAAACAAAGAAATCCCCTGCAAAGCATGGGATAAAAAATTATATAGTTATCAGAAAATAATGGAGACACAACAATGCCTAAAGAATCCGGGAAGAAACAAGCAAGTTATGCGGCAAGTTACGACGCAGGGGATGGGGTGAAACTGAAGGTTCCTTATTCCTTTTTCGGCTCGATAATCGGCGAAGAAGAATTAGAAGCGATTAAAGAGGTACTCAAAGGCGAAACGTTTACTATGGGTCCGCAGGTAGCGGCGTTTCAGGAGGAGTGGGCCCGGTACTGCGGAGTGAAACACGCCTTCGCCACCTCCAGCGGGACAACAGCCTGCAATATCGGGATGCAACTTCTGGGACTAAATCCGGGCGACGAAGTCATTACTACGCCGATAACCTTCATCGCCAGCAGTGCGGAGCTGTTGCGGCTGGGGGCGGTGCCGGTGTTCGCGGACGTGCAGTACGAGACGCATAACATCGACCCGGAAAGCATCAGGAAAAAAATCACCAAAAAGACCAAGGCCATCATAGTAGTTCATTACGGCAGCCAAATCTGCGATATGGATGAAATCATGGCTATCGCCCGGGAGCATAAGCTGCTGGTAATGGAAGACGCGGCGCACACGCCGGGGGCGCTGTACAAAGGCAAAAAGGCAGGCAGCTTCGGCGATGTGGCGGCGTTCAGCTTTCATCCGCTCAAGAACATGACCACGTTCGAAGGCGGTATGCTGGTAGTCAATAATGAAAACCTGGTCGATAAGGTATTCACGCTGCGGTGCATCGGACTGAAAAACTACACCAACCAGAAAGACTATTGGCTGCCCTATCACTATGACGTGGTGGAAGTCAACGGGGTAATCGGCGACAACTACCGGATGGATGAGGTGCGGGCGGCGGTGGGCAGAGTGCAACTGAAGAAGCTGGACCAGTTCAACGCCAAGCGCCTCGAGTTTACCAAGTACGTCAACGCTAAGCTGGAAGGTACGGAAGGGATCGCAATACCTTACTTCGCGCCGGACCGGACGCAGGTATGCTACCTGTACAATCCGCGGTATAAGCTGCACAGCGAGGGCTGTCCCAAGGACGAGTTCCTGCGGATTCTCTACTACGAGGAAGGAGTCCAGGCGATTCTGCACTACCTGCCCAATTATCTGTTCAGCATTTATCAAAAACGCGGCTATAAAAAGGGATTGTGCCCAGTGGCGGAGAAGGTGTTCTTCGAAGAGACAATGACGCTGCCGATGCACCCGCGATTTACCCACCCCCAACTGGATATGATGGCGGCGGGGATCAAAAACGCGGCGCGGAAGGTCAGGGAAAGAGGCAAGAAGTAAGAAATGTCGAACCGACAACGGCTGTTCGGAGACCCCGGGCGGCTGTCAGCCGGGGCGGTACGATACCTCGACTAAAAAACCGAAATTCGAATATCGAAATACGACCTGCCGCGACTTGCGCTGGCAAGGCGGGAACAAATTCGAAATCCTATTGTTCAAAACATAATAAGAGTGCTGATTTATTTTAGATATCTAAGTTTTGATAATTCGATATTGTTTCGGATTTTGGATTTCATGCTTTGGATTTCCCGCTGGGAGGATGGTTATGGATGAGAAATGGCTGGGCGAGGCGCCGCGGCAGGCCCAGGGCAACGGAGCGGTGCTCCTGCTGGTGGATAGTACAGATGCGCAATCCTACCAGGTAGTAAAGCTCGCCATCCTCAGCGCTTTCGGCCATTTAGGGATACCATACGCGATGTGGGATCTAAAGGCGGGAGCGATAAATTCGGCAGATATCAGCCGATATGCCTGCCTGGTCCTGGGGCAGGACCATCTGGGGAAAAAACTGGGCGAAAGCGGGGCCCAGGTTATCCGCGACGCAGTAAAAGACGGGATGGGACTGGTAAGCTTCGACGGCGACCTGGCCGGTTTCAGCGGTGCTTTTTACGAGATATTCAATATCAGCATCGGTAAAAGGCCGGTACTTTGCCGTCAGATTAAAACCGTCAATCTCGAACATTATATAACAGGGACCCGCGAACTGGACGACGAGGCGCCGCTGGATAATCCAGTGGAGTTTTGGCCGATCGAGAGTCCGCAGTATGGATTGAGCAGGACCGACCCACTGCAGACAGAGAATAACCAGCCGGTGGCCGCCGTCTGTCGATATGGCCGGGGTAAAGCGGTACTGTTTACCGCATCGGTGAAGCTGTGGACCAAGAAACACCTGGGACACGCCTGCGGACTGGATGACGTGTTCTGGAAATCAATCGTGTGGGCGGCGCGGAAGCCGTTCGTTATCTACGCTATGCCGCCCTTCGCTACAGCCTTAATCGACGATTGCAGCGGCTCATACAATCATTTTGGATACGTCGATACCATGAACCGCTACGGCTGGCTGCCCCACCTGGAGGTGTACATGGAAGACATCGACCGGGTAATGCACGAGGAAGATTACGCGGACTCGAAAAAGATTAAATGGCTGTACGACAGCGGCCTGGCGGAGTTCGGGGTACATGGGTTTACCTACGACAAACTGATGTGGTTCGATCACGCGGGGCGAAAGCCGCTGAGCAACGAGCAGCTAGCGGAAAACTTCCGCCGCTACGATGAATACCTGGCGAAATGGGGGATTCGACCCAGCCGGGTGGAAAACTGCCACTTCAGCGAGCTGGGCAGAAACGCCCTGCCCTACCTGAAAGAAAGAGGTATTACCTACATTAGTATGTCACTGCCCTTCGATACGGGGTGGTTCGATGTGCCGGAAAAGAAGCCGGCACTGGAGATTCCCGGGCCATACAATCATCGGGGCTACAATATGGCGGACGTGCCGGACGATCCGCATTTTTTCACTATTCGCTCCCGGCTGGACGCGAAAGACCGCACCTCAACGACATTTCATTCCTATGGTGATTTTCTCTGGGATAATACCATGTTCTGGGATGAGGCGCCCAAGACGAATGTCCCGGCGGCGATAAAAGTGGCAGTGCTGCAGGCACGGCGGGGAGTGGATTCTCGGTTCTTCGGGCAGATAATGACCCATGAGCAGCGGATCGCCACCGTTAACCGGGCGGAATGGGAGGAAATCTTCGCCGGTATTCGTGAAGGATTGAAAAAATATGAGCTGATATACCGGCGGACGGAATTTATCTGCGATTATGCCCGCAGCCATTATAACAGCCGAATCGCCACGATCAACGTCAACCGGGAAAGCGGTCAAATCGGCTGTGATATGGAAGGCAAGGCCCAAGTTACCACCGCGCTGGAAGTTTACCAGGATGAAGGCGAAAGTGTTAAATGCCGATTGGTCGATGTTCCGCCGTTTACGGGATTAGTTAATGTAAAATTTCCAGCGGATCGAGTATAATACGAAAACACCCAAAGGTTAAGTGATGGCGTGCAAACAGAAAAATCCGTTTCCGGCGATGGAGGATATGACCGTAAAGATGGTGCGGGAATATCTGGCGCGTAAAAAATCGATTATTATCCCGCTGGGGGTGATCGAACAGCACGGCTATCATCTGCCGCTGCGGACGGACGCTCTGATCGCAAGTCACTTAGCCCGAAGGATCGGGGCGAAAATCGATATGCTGGCGGCGCCGACGATGTATGAGTCCTTTTCGGGCGGCGGCTGCCCGGGTACAATAAATATCTCGCCGGCGGCTATGTCGCTGGTGGTGAGTGATATGCTGGTTTCACTGTCGAGTCAGGGATTTCGCAATTTTTATCTGCTGCTGTGCCATGGCGGCAGCGAAAACACCCGGGCGCTGGACAACACTTTGAAACTATTGCTGCGGAGCAATCCGGCTTTCGAAAAGGTGATGATTGCGCTGCTGCCGGTATGGAAGCTGAGCAGTGAAAACGTCGGATGGCGCCAGGCGGTGCGGGAAGGCGACTGGCACGCGGGCTGGCTGGAAACGGCGATGGTGATGGCACTGGAGCCGGACCTGGTGCGAATGGAAGAGATGCAGACCGATCCGCCGGAATTGCTGGAGCGGATGATCAGGCATCCAGACAACTATCAACACGCGGAAAAAATCGTGGACAGCACTTTTGTCATCCCCCGATGCCGCCAGCGGAAAGAGATCCAGGTGGGAGTGATGGGCCATCCGGAAAAGGCTACGTCAAAACTGGGCGAGGAAATAGTTGACGATATCGTAAACAACGCCAGCAGGATCATAATTGAACTGGAATTAAAGGCGGATGGTGTGTATAAAGAGGTATCCTTTACGCCGGAGGAGCTGCTATTGGATTGACTGCACCCGCCGAAATTTGGACGGCGATAAAGGTTAAGTTGGCCAGCGTCAATCCCGACAGCATGCAACTTGGACTGCCGGCCAGGAGTAAAAAACCAACCAGTTAGTTAAAGAAAGATTATTTAAAAATGAGCAAAACCACCAAGAAAACCAAAAAAAAGACAGCGGCGGATTTTCGTTACGATACCGGCAACGCCTATATTTCCTGGGCGGCGGTGGGCGAAAACATCATGGGCCAGGAAGCGGCGGAGATTATCCGGTTCCTTTATCAGCCGGCGAAAGAAAATGAAAAAAAATACCAGCGGCAATTCCGACAAGTTGTTCAGGAGCTGGATAAACTTATTCAATTCAGCCAGCCGGCGGGAAAACTGACCCTGGGCAGCAGAGTCAGAGAACTGGAAGAAAAAGTGGCGAATTATCTCAAGGTGAAATACACCTGTTTCATGACCAACGCCACGTCTTGTTTTGAGGTGGCGTACAAATTCGCAGGTTTGCAGGCGGGTGACGAAGTAATAGCGCCCGCCATTACGTTTATTTCTACGATCAGCTTTCCACTGGCCATCGGAGCGAAAGTGGTGCTGGCGGATGTGGATCGCCGGACACTCAATATCGATCCGCAGGATGTGGCGCGAAAGATAACGCCGCGGACGAAAGTAATCATCCCGGTACACCTGGGCGGTTATCCGGCGGATATGGCGCCGATAATGAAACTGGCGCGGCAACATAATATCACGGTAATCGAAGACGCGGCGCACGGGTTCGGCGGTCAATACGCAGGTAAAAAACTGGGGACCATCGGCCATTTCGGAGCGTTTAGTTTTCACGAGGTAAAAAATATAACCGCCCTGGGTGAAGGCGGAATGCTGGTAAGCAATACCGCTTACGGAAAAGATTTTGCCAAGGCGCGTTTCGTAGGACTGGATATGAGCCGAAAGATTCCCAAATGGCTGTATGATGTTCGTGCGCTAAAAAGCAAAAATGGCTGCTTCGCAACGGGAAATTATTCGGCGACCGAGGTTCAGGCGCTTTGCCTGTTGAGTCAGCTAAACCGGCTGGAGAAAATCATCGCCCAGCGGCGAAAGGCAGCGATGTATCTGACACAACGGTTCGAAAAAGTCGAAGGAATTATTCCCCAAAAACTGAGCGATAAAAAAAATAAGGCTACCTATCATCTTTATCTCCTGCAGATCGACCCCGAAAAGGTCGGCGGCAACATTCAACTTTTGAAGCAAAAGCTGACCGCGAAGGGAATAGTGCAAATTCCTCACTTTGCCCCACTATACAAATTCAGCATCATGCGGCAATTAGGATATGATACGAAGGCGATCGAACGCAGTTGTCCGGCGGCGGAAGAGGCATTCAATCGCCGGTTCACACATCTTCCTTTGTATAATTTTACGGATGAGCAGATATCATACATGGCTCAGGCGGTAATCGAAGCGGTGGAAGAAATGAAAAGAAGATAAAGATATTTACCCCGCTGATATCTTGGTGCTGACAACAAAAATATTTCACCAATAATCTTGCTGTTCCTTACTATGGAGGCCGTTAGATGAACTATCGAACCGAAAACTGTTCAGTCGTAATATTTGCTGTTCTTGTTATGTTTTTCTCCCTTGGCTCCGCGGAGCTGTTTGCCGGGGACACCCTTACCATTATCGTCAATAACGGCGAATTCTCCAATATAAATGAGGCTGCCCAAAGCGAGGAAAAAATCGACTGGTGGGACGGCGACTTCGCCGATGATCGCGCCTGTACCGAATGCTTCGCCGCCCAGGAACTGGCCAAATTCCTTCCCCGCTGCACCGAGCTGAGCGAGAATGATATAATATTACAATCAATCGACAAACTTCCACCTCAGGGAAATGTCATCCTGATAGGCAGTTCACAATCCAACCCCTTGATCGCCTCATACAATTTACCGGAAATTTCCCGGCTTGCCAGCGATGAATCGTTCCTGATAAAAACCGTCTCCGATAACAATCGCGTCGTCACCGTCATCGCCGGCAAGGACCGCAGCGGTTCGCTCTACGGCGCATACGCGTACCTGGAACAATTAGGCATGCGTTTCTACGGCCTGGGCGAGCAGGGTACCGTTTATCCCGATAAACCCGCCCCACTGCCGCGTGACCTGGAGATTATGGAAAATCCCTCTTATATCACCCGCGGATACTGGGCCTGGGAGGACCGCGGCAACGAAGATTTCTTTTTCTGGATGGCGAGAAATCACATGAACGTCTGGACCGCCGCTGACAAGCACATCAATCTGTTGAAAAAACTTGGTATTAAGCTTACCTTCGGCTCCCACCGGATTCAGATTTCGTGCCTTAATCCCAACGGCGAATATCCCTATAATCACCCCAAATTCCAGGGTGATGAAAACAAACCCCAAGAACCCTATGCCTCCTCCGACGAATACCTCGGCGATACCAACTCCGACGGCAAGCTTACCTATTTCGAGGCCCATCCGGAATGGTATTGTCTAAAAGACGGCAAGCGCAGCAACAACATCGGCCTGGATGGCGGGGACAACTACTGCACCTCCAACCCCGACGCTACGAGGGAGCTGGCGAAAAACATGGCTCAAATCCTCATCGACGGTGATTTCCGTTATACCGATATAGCCCGTTTCAGTATGTTAGACGTCGGCAAATGGTGCCAGTGTGAAAACTGTCAGAAACAGGGAAGCTACACCGACCGCGTCTTCCAGATTATTTATGCTATCCAGCAGGAAATAAAAAAAGCTCGTCAGGAAGGGCGCCTTCACCGCCCCGTGCTGCTTACCGCCTCCGCCTATCTGGAAACCCTTCCTCCGCCCACTAAGCCCCTGCCCGCTGACTTCGACTATAATAATTTCGCTCTGCGTTACGTCCCCATCCAGCGCTGCTACGCGCATAACTTCGCCGATGCTGCCTGCACCGAAGTCAATCAACATCTGCTCCAGGAGTACCAGGGCTGGACGACCGGACCCGGGCGATTTTACAACGGCGACATCGCTATTACCGAATATTACAACGTCAGCTCCCTTAAATCCCTGCCCGTGGTATTCTACCGGAACATGGCCGCTGATATCCCCTGGTATTACCACACCTCGGCCCGCCATTTCGACTATATGCACACCCCGACACGACTCTTGGGGACCTGGAACCTCAACCAGTATCTTTTAGCTCGCCTGCTCTGGAATGTTGATACGAAAACCGACGATTTGATAAACGAGTACTTCCAGCGCTTTTATCCCACAACAACCGATACCACCAGAAAATTTTATGAACAACTGGAATTTGTTAGTCGCAATATCAAGCCGCTCAAGCACTTTATTGACGTTAACGGCAAAGGTTATTCGCTGCGTAAAGGCCTGGATGTAAAAACCGATGAAATTTTCCCTCATGACCATCTTCACTATGAAGAATATCACCCCCTGCTCAACGACGGCCCGGATATGGTCGAGGTTATCGCCGCGGTCGATCAAGCCCGCTCGTATCTTGACGCATCTCTGTTGCATTGCGCCGATAAAAATGAACAGGCCCGCCTACTCGAGGATGAACGCCGATTCGCCTACGGCCAAGCGATGTTTCGTCTGCAGTATCACGTAACCCGCACTGAAATCTTTGACCGGCGTAATGAGCCAGAGTTGGCCCGCCGGGAATTCATCTACGCCCGGCGCCAGGCTGATATCCTCAAAAACATTACCGATCTCGTCCAGGTCTCCGCCAGCCATGCCAACGCGGAAAACGGCTTTATTGCCAGCGGCGTTGCCCATATCTACAGCCGGCTGGAAAAGAAATACAGCCCGTAATTTACCGGGGGAAAACAGCCCGTCAGGGCAATCGATATCGCATAAAACCGACCAGCGCATTTAGGCTGGATTTCTTCTTATATTATCTGTAAAATATTCTGGTCGGTTAATTTTCTGTTTTTCAAAGGTTTAATTATGCTTGCGTGTCGATCGGCTACTGTCATCTTCTTCGCCTTTATTTTCCTGCCGGCGGGCTGCCAGAACTTCCGACCCTGCAGCAGCGACTCTGCTTGCGGATCCGGTGATTTTATCCCCGCCCAGGTCCGTCTTCAGCCCTCGTTTACCCAGATTATCGAGTCTGACGAATCCGCCGGTAAACCAGACAGCATCATCGCTTATGTCGAGATCAAAGATCAGTTCGGCGATCCCATTAAGACCCTGGGTACCTTCCGCTTTGAAATCTTCAAGTATCGCCCTGCCTTTTCCGACCCGCGCGGCCAGCGTTTTCCCAACCGAGGCATCCAGGAAGTTAACCTTTCCCAACTGAGTGTCAATCAACAGCACTGGGACAGTTCCACCCGCACCTACAAAATCCCCCTGTTGTTGCCCCCCCTGCCCGAAAACCTAAAGCGGATCGTCCTGCAGGTTACTTTCACTATCGGCCCGGACTACCGCCTGCAAAACTATATTACCCTCGAACGCTAAAATAAATTTATGTTCCGTTATCATCGTACCTGGTTTGATAATTATACCCGTTATAATTTCCGGGGTTTTCATCTGGTTATTCCCCGGGAAACGCCCGACGCGCTGTTTTTGGAGAGATGCTGCTTCGGTCCCCCGCCCGGCGACAGCGGTGTAACCCCCGTGGTCAGCTCTGCCAACACCAGGATATATCGTTTTGCATACCGGCAAGAAATTTATTTTCATAAAACCTTTCTTCCACGCAACTGGTTTGAGCCGGTCAAGGAATTCTTTCTCCGCAGTCGCGCGGAACGCGCACTCCGCGGGGATTTGCTGCTGCAGGCAAATGGTTTCGCCGTCGCAGGCATTGTTGTCGTTGGCAGAAAAGGCGCCTATAATTTTATTGTCACTCGTGCCGTCCCCCATCCCCTCAAATTACGCCAGTATTTTCAGCAGACGTCCTTCTTGCCTAAGTCGTCGGCGAACATGGCCCGGCATCGAAATATTATTCGCCAACTGGGACGGTCCATCGGAAAAATGCACTCCCGCGGTATCGCGCATGGTGATTTACGCTGGGGAAACATTCTTGTTGACGACTCCGATACCGTCGGGGCTTGCTTCCTGTTTATGGACAATGAGCGGACGGTACAATACCGACATCTGCCCCGGCGTAAAATATTAAAGAATTTAGTACAATTAAATATGACTCTGGAGAACATTATCAGCTGGACCGACCGCTTGCGTTTTTTTCAGGCCTATCAGCAGGAAAACCCGCGGATAATGGCCCACCGCCGCGAATGGATTACCCGCGTGCTGAGAAAAACTAAAAAACGCCTGAGTCGTAGATTACAAAAAAGACCTTCGCAAGCGTGATCGCCTGCGGGATGGGAAACTTATGCTGCCGGATTTCATAGTGAAGCTGAGTTTGCTGATTGTGCTGATACTTATCGGCATTGTCATATTCCGTCATAAATTATATTATCATTTCTCGGTTGTGGAAAAAGGTAAACTCTATCGCAGCGGCGCCCTGAACGCCCTCCGCTTGCGTTTGGTCGTCCGCCGCACCGCAATTCGCACGGTTATCAATCTAGCCTCTCAGGAAGAATGCGCCGCCGGCAGGTGGTACGAGGAGGAGAAAGAATTTTGCCGACAGAATCAGTTAAACCTTATCAACATCCCTATCAGACCCGGCTTACCTCCCGATCCGGGGCAGATACGGCGTTTTTTGCAGATTGCCCTCTGCCCCGATTATCAGCCGATCCTGGTCCACTGCAAGCAGGGAGTAGCCCGCACCGGCATGATGGTCGCGGTGTATCTCAAGCAACGGTTCGGCACTGGAAACCAAGAAATTCTGAAAAAACTGCCCCTCTTCGGCCACAGTTTAAACGGGTCGAAGCGGCAGAAAATCCGTGATTTTATCCTCAACTATACCCCGCCAGCTTCTACCGCCGATAATTCTCCTTCTGATAACGCCCGGCACAAAAGCCACGTCATCCCCTAGCTTTTGTTTAATAGAGCATTATCCCTCCCCCGTTAAAAGCAGGATGAAATATCCGGGAATATCACTCAAGATAAAAAGGTAAATATGCTATTGATTTTGTAAAAAATCCCGGTTATCTTCCCTGACATGATTGATATAAAACATCTAAGAGAAAACTCGGACCTATACCGCCAAGCGGTTATCAACAAGCATGCCAACGTCGAGGTCAATAAGCTGCTGGAAATCGACGCGCAGGTACTGCGGAACAAACAAAACCTGCAGGATATTGCCACCCAAAAGAATCAGTTCGGCAAAGTTATAGCTGCTGCTAAAGACCCCGCTGAACGGCAAAAGCTTATCGACGAGATGAGCCGGCTCAAGGAGCGGGAAAAACAGTGCCAAAATCTCCTTACCGACCTGGAGCCGAAGCTGGCCGAGATGCTGATGCTGATGCCGCAGCCGCCCTCTCCGCAGACGCCCGTCGGACCGGACGCATCCGGCAATGTCGAGGTAAGGCGTATGGGCGAGGCCCGCAAGTTCGATTTCAAGCCTAAGGACCACGTTGAACTGGGCACTCACCTGGGCATAATCGATATTGAGCGGGGAGTAAAGCTTAGCGGCGCCCGCAATTACATTCTTCAGGGCGAGGGATCCTTGTTGCACCAGGCGGTGTTGCGGCTGGCACACGATATGATGGTCGCCAAGGGCTTTGAACCCCTGACCGTCCCCGTTCTTACCCGCGAGGAAACTTTTACAGGCACGGGGTGGTTCCCCGAAGGCAAAAGCCAGGTCTATAACATACCGGAAGACAACCTCTACCTGGTAGGCACCGCGGAGGTGCCCGCTACCAGCTTATACATGAACGAGATTCTGGATGAAAGTCAGTTGCCGCAAAAACTGGTGGCGCAGTCACTGTGCTTTCGGCGGGAAGCGGGTGCGGCGGGAAAAGACACCTATGGATTATATCGCATCCACCAGTTCGAGAAGGTCGAGCAGGTAATTATCTGCCGAGCGGACCTGGAGGAAGTGGAAAAATGGCATCAGCAGATTGTCGCCAACGCGGAGGAAGTGCTCCAGGCGCTGGAGCTGCCCTACCGGGTCATGGAGATCTGCACCGGCGATATGGGCCTGGCCAAGTACCGCATGTACGACATTGAGACCTGGATGCCCAGCCGAGGCGGTTACTGCGAGACGCACTCGGCGAGCAATCTGCTGGATTTCCAGGCCCGTCGGTTGAACCTCCGCTACCGGGACAAAAACCGCAAAATTCATTTCTGCTATACCATGAATAATACCGTTATCGCCTCGCCGCGGATCCTGATACCCTTACTGGAGCTAAATCAAAACGCGGACGGCAGCATTAATATTCCCCGTAGTCTTCAGCCCTATATGCAAAATCGCCGGCAGATTACCGCGGGCGGAAAATAACCATTCCCGCTGAAGCAGAATTTGTAAGTTGTCGCTATGAGAAGCGCCTCTTTCTATAAGCCGGATTTTTCTCCATCACCACCGGCGCCGCTGCTACCCTGGTCGATAGCGGTAATAGCGGGGATTATCGCCGGTCGATATCTGAATATCATGCCGGCTGTTTTTTTAATCGTTTTGCTGGCCGGCAGTGCTCTGGCAGCGGCGACGACACTGCTTTTTAGCCGGAAAAGCTCCAGCGGCGGAAAAAAACGCCTGGTCCTCGCGATTTATTTATTCATTGGATTCGCCAGCCTGGGGGGCCTGCGCTATGAGCTGGTATATTATTATTACCCGAAGAACCATATCATCACCTACTGCGACAGTGAGCAGCCGCGACTGGCGACGCTGCGAGGGGTGATTTACACCGACCCATATATCGCTCAAACCACCGGAACCTTCGCCCGGTTCGATTTTATGCATGAGCCGAGGACAATTTTTGTCCTGGATTGCCAGTCAGTGCTCACCACCGCAGGCTGGCGTAAGGCTTGCGGTTTGATGCAGGCGGTAGTCAGTCAGCCTTGCCTGAATCTCAAGCTGGGCCAGGAAATCGAGGTTGACTGCTGGATATCGCTACGGGGCGGGCCGAACAATCCCGGCCAATATGACCGCCGGGACAGCCACCGGGGGGCGCGTAATCTAGTGGCCTGCCGTATCAATAACGCTGAAGCGATTACCATCCTAAAGGAATCCAGCCCTGATAACCGGCTGGTTTATTCACTTCGCCGGCGTATTCAAGCAGCGGCCCGGAACGCGATTTTCGAGGATGGCTGGGCTGATGATGATGGTCCCGCACCCGACCGACGGCAGGCGGACGAATTTCTCAGCGCCCTACTATTGGGTCAGCGGCAGGAAATAGACCCCGCTTTAAATGATGTCTTTATGCGAACCGGGGCTATGCATTTTCTGAGTGTTTCGGGTCTTCACCTTGGGCTGTTCGTCGGGTTCGTGTGTTGGATATGCTGGTGGCTGAAGTTTCCCCGCTGGTTGCAGGGATTGCTGTCCCTGTCGGCCTTGGTGGTATTTCTTCTGATTGTTCCGCCCCGTGCCCCGGTTCTCCGGGCGGCAACCATCGGCGTGATTTTCTGTCTGGCCTACATGTTCCGCCGGAAGACCAGCCCCCTTAATCTTTTGGCCCTGGCTGCCCTGGTTATACTATTGGCTCGGCCGCTGGACCTGTTTAGCGCGGGTTTTCAGCTTTCCTTCATCGCCGCCTTAGGATTAGCCGTATTTACCGCACCTTTATACCAGGGTAGATTGTTCCGTAAAGATAAGCTTAGGCTTATAACACTGCCGGACGATAATCCTTCCCTATGGCGGCGTTTTCCCTTGAACGGGCTTTGGAGTCTGTTATGCGTGGCGATAACCGCCTGGGTGGTAACACTGCCCATAACCGCCTATCACTTTAACCGGATCGCCCTGGCGGGTATTCCCGCTTCGATGGCTACCTATCCTTTGGTTTTTCTCACCATGCTGGCTGGTTTTTTCAAATTGCTTGTAGGACTGGCACTGCCGAGTCAGTCAGTTTGGCTGGCAGAGCCGCTGAATACCCTGGGGCAGCTAACCATCTGGGTCAACCAGCAAATAGCCCGCCTGCCGTATTGCTGCGTTATAACCGCTAGTCCGGCGTTTTGGCTTATCACGGTTTTTTATACGCTGCTTATTCTGGCCGGCTGGTCGGTGAGAAAAGGCTGGGGCGTCGGCAAAACTATCTGGATTGGTTTAATTATCTGGGTCATTTTATTTTCCGTTTCTATCACCTTTATCAAACTGCACCGCAGCCGTGATACCGCTCTTGACGTACTGGCGGTGGGTCACGGATGCGCGACGGTGGTGGAACTGCCTGACGGCAGGGTTTTCTGTTATGATATTGGGAGCCTGTCCGATTACAATGTAGTTGAGAATATCGTAGCGCCATACCTCCGCAGCCGAGGCATCGGCAGGATTGATGGCCTGTTTATCTCCCATCCGAATATCGACCACTACTGTGGTGCGGCGGATTTATGCCGGCTTTTCCCGGTCGGTTGCGTATATCTAAACGACTGGTTCGCCTGCAAAGAAACCGGGCCGGCTAAAATGCTGCTGGATCTTCTCAATGAGATGGGCCAGCCCGTTCGCTTCGTAGCACGAGGTTTTAACATCGCCGCTGATGACGATGGCAAAGGCGGAAAAAAGCGATATTGTCTTGAGCTGCTCTGGCCGGAGCCAAACGCCGAGCCGAACCAGCTCAGTGATAACGATTCCTGCCTGGTGTTAAGAATAAGCGATGACAATGGGGCTATTTTGCTCTGCGGCGACATTGGGACATCTGTCCAGGAACAACTATTGAAGATGGAAACTGCCTCCAGCCTGAAAGCGGATATCTTACTACTTCCCCATCACGGCTCGGTTAGCGCTATCCTGCCGGAATTCGTCGAATTGATCGACCCAGCCGTATGTCTTAACAGTTGTGGTTTAATCAAGGAGAGCTACCCGCAGGAGCTTTGCCGGCTGCTGCCGGAAAGAACCATCATCCACACCTATAACCGCGGGGCGATTTCCTGTCGATTAACGCCCGACGGGCCGATTACCACGACCTTTCACCCCGGCCCATCAAACCAGCAGAAAACCGGTAAATAAAAAGGTCTGCAAATCGTGGATATTTTTCCATTGACGAAATCGTGATTTCCTGTTAGAAGAATATGTTTATAATTTATTGCTATACCTATAGGTTATGAAATAAAAAGCACTTGGCCGCGTTCATTGATAACGTAAAATAGCCAACGGAAATGGATAAGCTTGCAGAATTACGTCTGAAGATTGACAAACTCGATGAGGAGATCGTCCATCTGCTGAACGAGCGGGCGAAGGTGGTTATTGAGGTGGGCAAAGTCAAGCAGACGGCGAAAAATGCCCCGCCCATTTATGCCCCGGACCGGGAACGTGCGGTGCTGGAAAAGGTGAAGGCCAATAATCAAGGCCCCCTGCCGGATCGTTGCCTGACCGCTATGTATCGGGAATTGATGAGCGGGTCGTTTTTCCTGGAACGGCCGCTCCGCATCGCCTACCTGGGGCCGGAGGGCAGCTTTTCCCACAACGCCGCTATGCTCAAGTTCGGCCAATGTGTCGAATACGAGCCGGTAACCGATATTCGCGGCGTTTTCGATGAGATTAGTCACCAGCATTGCGACCTGGGAATCGTCCCGGTGGAAAACTCCATTGCCGGCGGGATAATTGAGACCCTGGACTCTTTAATCGATTCCAACGTGGCGATTTGTGCGGAGGTGCTCTTGGCCATCCATCATAATTTGCTGGCCAACTGCCGGCTGGACGAGATTCAAAAGATTTATTCCAAGCCGGAGGTCTTCGCCCAATGCCGAAATTGGATCTCCACCACGCTGCCGCAGGCGGAAATGGCGCCCATCGGCTCCACCGCCCTGGCGGCCCAGCAGGCCGCCGGGGAAAAAAACGCCTCGGCTATCGGCTCAGCAGTCGCGGCGGAACTTTATGGGCTGAAAATAGTCTGTGAAAACATTGAGGATTTTGCTAATAATGTCACTCGCTTTTTCGTTATCGGCCGAGAGTCTGCCCGGCCGACCGGTAACGACAAGACCTCGCTGGTTTTCAGCACCGCTCATAAAGCCGGGGCTTTGGTGGACGTCCTGCAGGTTTTACGGGACAAAAATATCAACCTTACTAACATTGAATCCCGGCCCAGTAAAAAACGCCAGATGGAATACTACTTCTTCACCGACTGCCAGGGTCATTTTACCGACGGTAAAATCGCCCAGGCCATCGAGGAGATGAAAAAACATTGCCTGCAATTAAGCGTCCTGGGCAGCTATCCCAGGGCAACGGAAATATTATAAACCGATACGATGATTTTGGGTGGATGGATATTAAATGCTGATTATTTTAAAATCAGGAGCAACTGAGGAAATCGTCGCTCGGGTTGTCGAGCGGATCGAGCAACTGGGTCTCAAGGCCCACATTTCCAGGGGTGAGTTTCGCACCATCATCGGGGCCATCGGCGAGGAAAACGCCGCTTACCCGGAGCAGCTTCGCAGCATACCGGGAGTGGAGAATGTAGTTCCGATTATGCGGCCGTATAAATTGGCCAGCCGGGATTTCCACCCGCAGGACTCACAAATTACCGTGGGAAAGGTAAAGATCGGCGGGGGCTGTTGCGGCATGATAGCCGGCCCGTGCGCCGTGGAAAACCGCCAAAACTGCTTGGAGATAACCCAATTCGTGAAAAAATGCGGCGCTAATATGCTTCGTGGCGGGGCATATAAGCCGCGTACCAGTCCGTACAGCTTCCAGGGACTGGGTCTGGATGGGTTGAAAATCCTGCAGGAGTGCGGTCGAGAGCTTGGCCTGCCGGTGGTCACGGAAGTTACCGACCCCCGCAATGTCGAACTGGTATGCCGGTATGCTGACATGCTCCAGGTCGGGGCGCGAAATATGCAGAATTTCGTTTTGCTTACCGAAATTGGCAAAAGCCAAAAGCCCGTCCTGCTCAAACGCGGCGCCAGTGCCACCGTGAAAGACTGGTTGATGAGCGCCGAATATATCCTCAGCGAAGGAAATTCTCAGGTGGTGCTTTGCGAGCGGGGCAGCCAGGGCTTTGAATCCGAGATGCGCTTTACCCTCGATGTGGGTGCTATTGCCCTGGCTAAGATTGATTCGCATTTACCAGTCATTGTTGACCCCTCCCACGCCGCGGGTCGGCGCGACATGGTAAGACAGTTAGCCTTGGCAGGAATCGCCGCCGGGGCGGACGGCATTATCGTCGAGGTGCACAACTGTCCGGAAAAAGCCCTCTGCGACGGACCGCAGGCTCTTACCGAGGAGATGTTCGGCGATTTGATGCAGCAGGCCCGAAAATTATTAGCTATTATCGGAAAACAAATACAATAAGGAATGAGATTGATGCGAAAAAAGTTCATTGCCGGCAATTGGAAGATGAATCTCAACGGCGCCGCCGCCGAGTCACTCACCAAAGAACTGTCAGCCGCCCTAAAAAAGGATAAACTGGAATCTTACGCGGATATAGCGGTCTGTCCGCCCAGTGTTTACCTGACCACGGTAGCAGCGGTTTTGAAAGGCAGTGTCATAGCGCTGGGGGCCCAGGATGTATTTTACGAAAAAAATGGCGCTTTTACTGGTGAGATCAGTGCGGAAATGCTCAAGGACATCGGCTGCCGATACGTGATAATCGGGCACTCGGAGAGAAGGCATATCATCGGTGAAAGTGACCAGCTCATCAATAAAAAGCTTCGCGCCGCCCTGGCGGCGGGCCTGGAGCCGATCTTGTGCATCGGTGAGCTGCTGGAGGAGCGGGAATCCGGACGGACGGAAGCCGTCATCGAACAGCAGCTTCGCCAGGACCTTGTTGATCTCGATAAAGCGGCGCTGGCCCGGTTGACCATCGCGTACGAGCCGGTCTGGGCCATTGGAACTGGAAAAACCGCTACCGCCCAGCAGGCCCAGGAGGCTCACGCCTTTGCCCGCGGGGTTTTGACGGATATTTTTGATGATAGCATTGCCCGGCAAACTCGGATACAATATGGCGGAAGTGTTAAACCTGCCAATGCCGCGGAGTTAATCGGGCAGAAAGACGTTGACGGGGCGTTGGTCGGGGGTGCCAGCCTGAAGGTCGATGACTTTGTGGGAATCATTAAGGCCGGATGTGGCTTAGAACATAAGTAATTATATTTAAATACTTTATGATTTCATCTGGTGAGCTTGCCGCAGGGTTTAAGCCGCGTTAAAAATAAAAATTTGTATGGTTTTTTAGGCAATAGTTTTACAGGAAGAAGATTATGCAGATGTCGATGTTGGCAGCCATTGCGTTTTGGGTACAAGCACTGGCATTCTTTTTTATCATCATCAGTATTCTTTTGATAATTATCGTATTATTGCAGAAAGGTAAAGGTGGAGGTCTCTCCGCGGCCTTTGGCGGAGCGGGTGGTCAAAGTGCCTTCGGCAGTAAGACGGGCGATGTTTTTACCTGGGCGACCATCGTGATTGTGGCGGTTTTTTTGCTGCTTTCCATGGTTCTGAGTATGCATTATCAGCCAATTGTGGAAGCGGACCGCACGGCAGAAGGAATAACCGCCCTTCCCCCATCAATGCCGCCGGGGCAAACCAATACCGCTGGGCCTTCGTCTGCCCCCGATGAACAGCCTGCCCCGGTCCAGCCCGAAAGCTCTGCACCACCAGTTTCAGACGGCCAAGCCGACTCTACGGGCGGCATACCGGTGGAAAATCAATAGCCTATTTATGAGCCAATAGTGCCTGATGGGGAGTACTTCTCAAAAGGATATCTTATGTTGCACAGTATGACCGGCTTTGGTGACGCCCAACATGAAGAAGGCGGTGTCAGCTTTGTGGTTGAGATAAAGACTTTGAACAACCGCTTTCTCAAGACCTCATTTAAAATCTCCGACGCTTTGTCCTTTGTTGAGCCGGAGGTTGACCGCATGATTCGACAGGAACTTTCCCGCGGCTCGGTATCATACTCCCTGCATATGCGCTATATCGGCGAGAGCAGCGCTTTTGAGGTCAATCAGACAGCGGTCCAGGAATATATGTCGCACCTGGAGCAGATTCTTACTCTCCACGGTAAAGATAAAAACGCTATTCATATTGATTTGGCCAGTTTGCTGCAGTTGCCGGGGATATGCCAACTACGTGAATACAGTGAAGAGAAGCATCAAAAATTTATGGAAATCACCCAAAAACTGACACAAACCGCTTTGCAGCGTCTGCGAAAGATGCGGGCGGATGAAGGTCGGGAGATCCTGGCGGATCTGCAGCAGAAATGTCAGGACATTCGTCAGAATCTTGACGCCCTTAACGGGTTATCCCGCACCGTTGTGGACCAGTACCGAAAACGTATCCAGCAGCGGGTTAATGAGATGCTTTCCGAGGTTAATTTATCCGTTGATGAGGATCTGCTTATCAAAGAAATTGCGGTCTTCGCCGAACGCTGTGATATTAATGAGGAAGTATCTCGGCTGGAATCACACCTGAAGCAGTTTGAGGTTACCTGCCAAACGGATGAGCAGGCGGGTAGAAGGCTTGATTTTCTCTCCCAGGAGATGTTGCGGGAGGCAAATACCATCGCCAGCAAGGCCAACAACGCTCAAATCAGTCAGCACATCGTGGAGATTAAGGTAGCCATCGATCGGCTGAGAGAACAAGTGCAAAATGTGGAATAGTTTATAAAAATTAATGAATGATAAAACTAATTCGTCACCCAACGGCAGACTTTTTGTAATCAGCGGCCCCAGCGGTTCCGGCAAAAGCACTCTCAGTCGGGAGGTGATAAAACGCACAAACGCTCGTTTGAGCATTTCCGCCACCACGCGGAAACCCGGCCCCCGCGAGGTTAACGGCAAAGATTACTTTTTCATCAGTGAAAAGGAATTTCAGGCAAAAATAAATGCGGGCGAATTTCTGGAATACGCCCGGGTTTTTGAAAATTATTACGGCACACCGGCCCGGCAAGTACTCCAAATGCTGGAGAAAGGCCAAAGTGTTGTCCTGGAAATCGACGTCCAGGGCGCAGCCCAGGTTTTCCAGCGTTTTCCCTTGGCGATCGGTATCCTGATTCTGCCGCCCAGCCGAGAGGAGTTGCAAAAACGTTTATACGACCGCCGGCGGGATGATCCGGAGATCATCGCCCGTCGCCTGGCCAAAGCCGACGCGGAAATCGACCAGGCCCGGCTGTGCGAAAATTTTAAATATACCGTCATTAACGACGATTTAAACGAGGCTATAGCCAGGGTTGTTATGATAATTTCCCAGGTACCATAATAAAGGAGATGAGAATCAATGATTGAAACCTTAAAAGGTGATGAACTGGTAAAAAAAGTCGGCGGTCCTTTTCGGCTCACCGCTCTTATCCAGCGGCGATTGAAAGAGCTGATCGAGGGTGCCCGTCCGCTGGTCGATTCCGCCAACAAAACGTTTATTGAAATCGCCATCCAAGAGATCGCAGAAGACAAAATTGTCATCGATTACGACAAATCTTCCAGCCTGAATCCGCCGGACCTGACTGTTCTGGATAAAGAAGTGCGGACCACCGCTAAAGCTGTTATCCAGGATGATTAGGACAAATACCGCTAATTTAACCATTGAATTGGGATAAGCATGGCTGCCGAACTGGATAAATATGAAATTCTGCTGGGCGTCACGGGTGGTATTGCCGCCTATAAATCGGCGCTGCTTTGCTCGCTGCTGGTCCAGCATGGGGCGAAGGTCTCGGTAGTAATGACGCAGAATGCCCAGCGGTTTATCACTCCGCTTACCTTTAGTACGCTCTGCGGCCGAAAGGTCTATACCGACCTGTGGACTGATCCCCAGGCTTACGAGGTCCGGCACATCAGTCTGACTGCCCAGGCTGATCTGATTGTTGTTGCCCCCGCTACCCTTAATATTATTGGCAAGATGGCTGTCGGCATTTGTGACGACCTGCTCAGCACTATTTTGGCTGGTGCTGACCGCGGTATTCTCCTGGCCCCCGCCATGAATCACCGCATGTGGAACAACCCCGTCACCCAGCGAAACATCGAGACCCTGCGAAAGGCCGGCTGCCATTTCATCGGTCCGGAAACCGGCAGGTTAGCCTGCGGCGAGGAAAGCATCGGCCGAATGAGTGAACCGCAGGATATTTTCGCTCGGATTGTCGAGCTGCTGAATAAATAATCTACCCATACAAAAAATTTGGCCCTTTTTTAATCAAATTTTATTACGGCATTTTCCATGCGTTTTTTAATAACAGCAGGCCCCACCCGCGAATACCTCGATTCAGTCCGTTTTATCAGCAACGGCTCCAGCGGCAAGATGGGCTTTGCCTGCGCCGCCGCCGCCCGCCGGCGGGGGCATCAGGTTACTTTGGTCGCTGGGCCGGTTGACCTGACCTGCCCTTCCGGAGTAAAACTTATCCGAGTGGTCTCCAGCGAGGAAATGGCTCAGGCGGTGCAGCATGTGTTCGCCTCCTGTGACTGTGTCATTATGACCGCTGCCGTCTGTGATTATAAGCCGGCTAAACCTGCCAAATACAAAATACCCAAAATCAGGCGAAAGGTTACTTTTGCCCTGGAGCGGACCACGGACATCCTCGCCGGCCTGGGCCGGGAAAAGCGAGATCAAATCCTGATCGGCTTTGCCCTGCAGGACCGTGCCGGCCGACGGAACGCCCAGCGGAAAATGCAGCTCAAAAATCTCGATGCCGTTATTCTCAACAGCCCTGCCTCTTTAGGAGCGGATCGCTGCGATGCCCAACTGCTCACCGCCCGCGACAACCATTGGCAAAGCCATCCGAACATCTCCAAAAGCAATCTCGCCGCTCTGATTATCAAAACCGCCGAAAAACTATCCCAGCCGAACCATGACAACCGGTAAATTTACCTATCTTCTTGTTTTGCATAATGTTACAACGGCAGCCGGCCACCCGGACAAACCAGCCAATATTTGCAGTTACAACCTCGATCCGCCCGATAATTAGTAGATGGGTATGGATACTTGATTTCAGGCAATTATGAACCTTATTGCCGCCTTATTCTTTGTATGGATCAAAAAAAGATATGACTTCAACTACCGGTAGCGTAAATCGAATCGCCCTGGCCTGCTTCGGCCTGGGTTTTTGCCTTTTTATAACCATCAGCTTGTTCAGTTTTGATATCAGCGACTGGCCCAATCCGGACGTAGCCGGCTTACGGACTACCCATAATTTATGCGGCCCAGCCGGAGCATTCCTGGCTTATAATTGCCAATATTACCTGGGGCCGGCGGTTTTCCCGATTTTGATTGCCCTGGTCATTTCCCTGCTGCTGTACTGCCGGCAGAAACCCATCGACCAGAAATGGCTGCGTACTGCAGGTGTTATTCTGATCGGTGCAGGCTTATCCGCCGGTTTCTTTATGATTAATCCCGGTAATGCCCGCTCTCTGACCATCGGCAATGGCGGGGTGCTGGGTATTGCTTTCGGTCATTTTTTACTAACCAAAACCGCGGTAACGGGGGCCAGCCTTATTATTGCCTCAACCATCTTGGTAGGCCTACTGCTGGCTGCCGATAACTTTATCCTCGTGTTGCTGCGCTTTGTGCTTCAAACCATCGAGTTGCTGCTGGTCCGCACTCGACCTGCCCTGGCGGGGGCACGGATAAAATCTCCTCCAAAATCTGAGCCGCGCGACAGTTTAATCAACAAGATAACCGCACTGGCTCCCAGCCGCCGCGATTCTGCCGTCGCTGTCCCCGCCAGCCTCGATGATGATGAACCGAAGAATGAATTACGGCAACACAACCCTGATAACTACGGCGATAGTAAACCGGTCGTTGACGAAGCTAGCCAAGACAGCGATGATATTCCGGTAAAGTCGCCCTCTGCCAGCCGTTCCTCCGTGCAGGCGGTTTCCTCTGCCCTGGCTCAGATGCTGGGTAAGACCTCCAAAACAACCGGTTCCACCAACGCCGACGATCATGAAGAAATCTTCAGCGATTATATCTATCCGCCGCTGGATCTGCTCGCCGAACCCCTGCGGGGCTATACTGCCCTGCAGGAAAAGGTCGTGCGGGAGAAGGGCCGGCTCCTGGAGACCACTTTAAGTGAATTTAATATCGATGCCAGGGTAGTCGAAGCCGAAACCGGCCCAGTCATTACCATGTTTGAGCTGCAACTGGCGCCCGGCATTAAGGTAGCGCAAATCTCCAATTTGTCCAATGACCTGGCCCGTTCTTTAGGTGCCGGTGCCGTTCGGGTAGTAGCTCCTATTCCCGGCAAGCACACCATTGGCATTGAGGTGCCCAATAATGAAAAGGAAAAGGTCAGGATAAAGGAGCTTTTGCAGATAGCCAAAGACAAAGCTGCCAAAATGCAGATCCCGCTCTTCCTGGGCAAAGACGCCTCCAGTGAACCGCTGGTGGCTGATTTAACCACTTTACCGCATCTATTGATTGCGGGCACGACAGGCTCCGGCAAGAGTGTCTGCTTGAACAGTATTATCGTCAGCATCCTTATGACGCAGCGGCCGGACATGGTTAAGCTGATTCTGGTCGATCCCAAAATGGTGGAGATGAATTCTTTTCGTGATCTGGCTCATTTGATGTGTCCCATTGTAACCGAGATGAAACGCGCCGAGCAGATTCTGGAATGGCTGTGCGTCAAGATGGACGAGCGCTATTCGCTGCTGTCGGAGGCGCGGGTGAGGAATATTATTGGTTATAATAATTTAACTAAAGAGGAGATTTATGATCGTCTCGCCCCGAGCAATGAGGAGGAAATGGCCAAGATCCCGTTGAAACTGCCCTATCTCATCCTGATTATTGACGAATTGGCGGATTTGATGATGACATCGGCCAAGGAATCCGAGTCCTATATTATCCGCCTGGCCCAAAAGAGCCGCTCCGTTGGTATCCATATTGTGCTGGCGACGCAGCGGCCGCAGGCTACCGTGGTTACCGGGCTGATTAAGAGCAATTTGCCCAGTCGCATCAGCTTCCGCGTCGCTGCCCGGATGGACAGCCGCATTGTCCTCGACCAAAACGGGGCCGAGGCCCTGCTGGGCCAGGGTGATATGTTGTTCCTTCGTCCAGGCACCAGCGACCTGGTCCGTGCCCAGGGCACTTTCATTGATGAGGAGGAGATTCAACGGCTTACCAATTATCTCCGGCAAAATGTTCAGCCGCACTATCATCCGGAGTTAGTCCAACTCGGCCAGGTCGATGACCAGATTCTTGAGAAAGACGAGCTTTTCGACGAAGCCGTCCGCATCATACTGGAGACCAGGAGGGGTAGTGTCTCTCTCCTGCAGCGACGTTTAACCATCGGCTATTCGCGGGCTTCCCGCCTGATCGACCAGATGGCCCTGGCCGGTATCGTGGGCGAGTATAAGGGCTCTCAGGCCCGGGAAGTTCTTATTACCCCGCAGGAATACGAGGCGATTCGCCGCCAGATGCAGCTCGATGCCGATGCAGGCTATACTGACATGCAGGAAGATGAGCAGGATAATGATGTTGAGCCTTCTGCCTCGAACGACATTTCCATTAACTCTCAAAACCTCATCTCACCCGCAGGGGATGATTTCGAAGCCTCCGCTGAACCTGTTCAGAACGAGACGGAGCAATAATACCATTTGTCCACAGGTAAATTACTAACTTGATATGGCCGAACCGTGTGAGTATAATCAGTAATTTATGTTATTCAACAGCCTGTAATTTAGTATTTTAGGTATTATATCTCGCGGTGAAATCCAAAAACCATTCTGCACCTGTTCGTGTCAGTTTTATCAGCTTGGGCTGCGCAAAAAACCTGGTGGACAGTGAAAAAATGCTGGGTCTTTTAGCGGAATCCGGCTTTATTCTGGTAAACAGTGACGCCCCGGCCGAGGTAAAAATCATCAATACCTGCGGCTTTATCGCCGACGCCCGGCAGGAAGCCCTGGAAAATATCGCCCAGGCAATCGAGGAAAAACTCTCCGGTAAAATTGGTCATGTGGTGGTCGCGGGCTGCCTGGCCCAGTTCTGGGGAAAAAAGCTCCTGCGGCAATTTCCCGATATCAGTGCCATAGTCCAACTGGCCCAGCGGGATCGAATTGCGGAAATTACCCACCGGCTAACCACCGCAAACGCGCCCTCTGCCTTGACCACGTTAAGCTTTCGCCCGGAAAAATTCTCCCATATTATCAGCGACGACCACGCTCGGCTGCGACTTACCGAGCCGTGCTGGTGCTATCTGAGAATCAGCGAGGGCTGCGACCGCCGATGCTCTTTTTGCACTATTCCCATGATCCGCGGCCCATACCGCAGTAAGCCACTTTCCCAGATAATCGACGAGGCCCGCGAGCTGGTCGCCGACGGAGCCGTTGAGCTTAATTTGATTGGGCAGGAGACCAGCCTTTACGGCTTGGATCTGCCTAATAATGAAAGCCTTGCCTCGCTCATTCGGCAGTTGAACCAAATTGACGGTTTAAAATGGCTGCGGATTCTCTACACTCATCCCGCCAGCATTACCGACGAGCTTATCGACGTTTTAGCCGAAAGCGAAAAGGCCGTGCCCTACCTCGACATCCCGCTCCAGCATATAAATGATCGCATCCTCCAGCTTATGCATCGCCGGATTAACCGTTGTAAAACCGAGACAATTCTAAAAAAATTACGACAAGCAATTGACAATATTATTATCCGTACTACCATGTTGGTTGGTTTTCCCTCGGAAACTGAGGCGGAATTCGCCGAATTGCTCGATTTTATCCGCCGGCAGCGATTTGAGGCCCTCGGCTGCTTTATCTACTCCCGGGAAGCTGGAACCCTCGCTGCCAGGATTAGCGACCAGATCACCGATGAGCTGAAGCATTCGCGGCATGAGCGGGTGATGCTGGCCCAGCAGGAAATCGCCTTCGCCTATGCGGATAGCCTTATTGGCACAACGCTCGCCACCCTGATAATCAGGCCGATGGGTGCCGCCGAGATATGTCAGCTAATGCTGGACTCGAAAAAATCCTGGTTTCTCGCTCGCCATTCCGGCCAGGCACCGGAAATAGACAGTGAATGTTACCTGGCGAGCGATAATCCGGGTATAATTGAACCGGGCGAGATAAAATCCGCTCTTATTACCGCCCGCGTTCAATATGACCTGGTCGGAAATATAAAACCATAGTAAATTGACTCGGTTTTTTCTTTTTTAATTAAATTCGGATCAATGAAATTCTTTAAATAAATTCTATGTCAATCTTATTACGACAATTACCGAATTTTCTCACTGCCTCACGCCTGGTATTAACCGTGGCTTACCTTATCCTGTTGGCCTGGGTGGATTTACCCACCCACCGGGGTACTGCCTTTTCGAACGCTGATATAAGCCGGCTGGACTGGGCCTTTATCCTCTTTCTGATTGCCGGCCTGACCGACATGATCGACGGTCCCTTAGCCCGCCGATTGAAGGTAACCAGTCAATTCGGCAGGACTTTCGACCCTATGGTTGACAAGATATTTATCATCGGGGGCGTCTTTCTTTTGGCCTATATGGGCCGCAAAATCACCGCCCTCGCCTGGTGGATGGTAGCGGTAATTATTGCCCGGGAGGTTTTTGTTACCATTATTCGCCATCTCAGTGAGGCCCGCGGCCGGGAATTTGCCGCCACCTGGGCGGGCAAGCTAAAGATGTTCCTGCAAAGTCTGATGATTGGAACCATTATTTTATATATCGCCCGTCTGCAAAACTTTGCTTGGGTAGGGATTTTCCGTGATGTTATCATCTGGGTTGCGGTGATTTTTACCGCTGTTTCCGCCCTTATCTACCTGCCGCGAATGAAATTCATCCTGAAAAAGGGCGCCTTCCAGCCGCGGACAACCCCGCCGGCGACAGAGAAAAAATAACATAAGTATCTGCAATAACTAATGATATATCATGCCCGCCTCCTTAATATTGCCTTTGTAACTTCTGAAAACCAGCCACTGGAGCCGTTTAAACCCTATGATTATATGGTTAAATTAAACTTGGCGGTCGGCGGAGAGGGAAATTTATCCAGCTTTTAGCTTGACAGATTATAACGCGATCTTTAACTTATTTAGTTCTAAAGTACTGGTAGTTTTTTGGTTATATGAGTTTTAGGGACCTTTTTATGGAGGACTTGATTTGGAAAACACGCTCGTCCGCGATTTAATAGACGCGGGCATACATTTCGGACATAGGGTCGGTCGCTGGAATCCGAAAATGAAACCCTACATTTTCTGCTCCCGCAATTCGATCCACATTATAAACATCAAGGAGACCATCAAAGGACTTCTGCGTTCCAAAAAGTTCCTGGTTAGCATGGTCGCCTCGGGGAAAGATGTTTTGTTTGTGGGAACCAAACGCCAGGCACGTCAGCCTATCATCAAGCACGCCACCCGTTGCGGTATGCCCTATGTAACGGAGAGATGGCTGGGTGGTTCACTGACAAATTTTCGCACGATTCGCTCCCGGTTGGGCCGGTTAATCGAGTTGGAAGATATGGATTCAAAAGGTTTGCTGGCTGCTGAGAGTAAAAAAATGGAATCGACCCTACGCCGTGAGTTGCGTAAGGTTAAGCGAAATTTGGACGGCATTCGCACGATGGAGCGTCTGCCCGGTGCTTTAGTGGTCATTGACAGTCGGCGGGAGCACTTAGCCGTCCGCGAGGCCCGTAAGCTGGGTATTCCCACCATTTGCCTGCTCGATACCGATTCCGATCCTGACCTGGTAAATATACCCATACCCGGCAATGATGATGCCATGCGTTCTATCGACATTATTGTCGGCCAGTTAGCCGATGCCGTGCTGACGGGAAAAGAAACCCGCCCTGCCGAGCTGGAAGCCGCCTCTAAAGCCGAGCAGCGTCCCCGTTCGCAGCGGATTACCACCTCCCGTGCCGCGGAAAGCATTATGGAAAATCGGGCGCCCGCCGGCCAGCCGTCTTCACCCCCGAATGACGCCGCGCCCGCAACGCCGCCCAATATTACTGAGCCGACATAATAATCGGCAGATATTTGCTCGTTTGGCTCATATATATAAGGAGTCTATTAAAAAATGGTGGAAATCACAGCAGCTTTGGTTAAACAATTACGCGACCAGACCGGTCAGGCAATGATGGATTGTAAGCAAGCGTTGACGCAGTCGGGCGGCGATCTCGAAAAAGCCGTCGATCTGCTGCGCAAAAAAGGCCTGGCAGTCCTGGAAAAACGCGGCGGAAAGGAAACCAGGGAGGGGCGAATCGTGGGAAAAATATCGCCCGACGGAAAACATGCCGCCCTGGCCACCCTCTCCAGTGAGACTGATTTCACCGCTAAAAACGAAAAATTTCACCACGCCGCCCAGGCTTTGATTGACGCCCTGCTCGCCGCAACCCATCAGCCCCCCTCGACCGAGGCTCTGGCTCAGTTGAAAACCAATAACGGTAAAGTTTTGGCTGATATTATTAACGATCTGATAAGCCAGACCGGAGAAAAAATAACTTTGGGTGAGTTCGCCCGCTATGACCTGGACAATCCCGGCCTGCTTTTCTGTTACGTGCACTTCAACAACAAGATCGGCACTCTTTTGCAGTTGGATATCCCCTCTGCCGCTGCCGTCGCGGATGCTACCGTTAAAACTCTGGCCAACGACTTGGCCATGCACATTACCGCCATTAATCCCCTGGCCATTTCCCGCTCTGAGGTCCCCTCGGATATTATCGCCCGGGAGAGGGATATTGCTGCCGACCAGGTAAAAAACAAACCCCAAAACATCATGGACAAAATCGTGGACGGAAAGCTCCTGAAATGGTACCAGCAGCATGTTCTTTTGGAGCAGCCTTTTGTCAAGGATGACAGCAAAACGGTCCAGCAGTTATTGGAGGAAATCGGCAAGAAATTCGACGCTACCATTAATATCAAACGCTTCATCCGCATCCAGATCGGCTAACCGGATTGTTTTTCTTGGGAAACCGTCATGACCGCCAAAGATTTGAAGTACCAGAGAATTCTGCTTAAAATCAGCGGGGAAGGTTTCAGCGGCTCCAACGAATTCGGTTTTGACAGTAAAGCGTTGGACATTTTAGCCGATCAGATTATCGAGTTGCTGCAAATGGGTGTTCAGCCTGCCGTTGTGGTCGGCGCCGGCAATTTTATTCGCGGTGCTGTTTTAAGCCGGCATACACCTGTGCATCGTGCCACCGCCGACCAGATGGGAATGTTGGCCACCGTCATCAATGCCATCGCCTTGAAGGACATTTTGGACGCCAAAGGCGCCCCTGCTCGGGTGCTTTCCGCCATTAACATTACCACAATTTGTGAGCCTTTTATTCGCCTGCGCGCCATTCGCCACCTGGAGAAAGGCCGCATTGTCATTCTGGCGGGCGGTACCGGTAATCCTTTTTTCACCACCGATACCTGTGCTGCCTTGCGGGCCGCGGAAATCCACGCTGACGTTCTGATAAAAGCCACCAAGGTCGATGGCGTATATTCTGCCGATCCGATGAAGGATCCCGCTGCCCAAATTTACGAAAAGCTGTCCTGCTCCGATGTCATCCACCAGAATTTGCAGATTATGGACCACGCTGCCATTTCTCTTTGTCGTAATAACAACATCGACATTTTGGTCTGCAATCTGATGAAGAGCGGCTCCATTGCGCAGATTGTTCGGGGTGAAAAAATCGGCACTCTTATCTCTAAATAAGCGAGGTCTTTTCATGGACAGTGACGAAATTCTTTTAACCGCGGAAGACAAAATGGACAAAGCGGTGGATTTTCTCGCCCAGGAATACCGCACCATCCGTACCGGTCGCGCCTCCACTGCTCTGGTCGAGAACCTCAAGATTGATTATTATGGCTCGACTACTCCTTTGAAGCAGTTAGCCAATATCTCCGTCCCGGAGTCCAACCTTATTGTTATCAAACCTTACGATGCCGCCGGCATAAAAGACATTGACAAGGCCATTCAAAGTTCGCCTTTAGGTATCACTCCCAGCTCTGATGGTCGGGTCATTCGTTTGGTTATTCCCCCCTTATCCGGTGAACGCCGTCAGCACTTGATTTTGCAGATCAAGCAGATGGCCGAGCAGGCCCGGGTTAGTGTCCGCAATATCCGCCGCGACTCCAACAAACAGTTTGACCAGTCGGAGAAGGAAAAAACCCTCACCGAGGACCAGCGCGACGAGGCTAAAAAGCAGATTGATGAGCTGACGAAAAAATATATCGGCAAAATCGACGACTCGCTGAATACGAAAACCAGGGAGATAATGGAAATTTAGACCGCCCATCGTTTCAGGCGGTGAAAACCAATATTTGCTTCCGTATCATTATATCAGCGACACTTCCTCTTTCGCTACTCACCAGGCGGGCATAAAAAAATATTGCCGCAGGCCCAAAAGCCTCGGCAATATAATTTCCCACGTCCTCAGGCATAATAATAAACAGACTATCTCACCTGTCACCTGGCTGTTAATCTGGTACAGGTAATCCGCCGGCTTGACTATTTAGTAGCATTTGGCTCCGCTGCCGGTGCGGTTGGCGCTCCCTCTGTTTCTGCTGGTGGGGCTGCGGTTTTATTTTCACAACCCAGGCTAATCATCCCTGCTACAATCAATGCCAGCATCAATTTTACAAGTTTCTTCACGTCGATCTCCTTTCGTAAGCTATTACCTCTTTTTTCCCTGGATTTCAATCGCAACTACATCTAATTACACGCGTTTATCCGGGAAAAGTTCTTAAACGGCAGAACTGCCACAAGAAACAGTTGGCGTATAATCAATCACATACTTTCTCTTTACCACTAAATTGCCAATTTTTTCGTTCAGGTCAAGATAAATATGCTCCTTCTATTCACCATAGCCATATATTACCGGCGATATATTTGCAATATTTTCCATAACTAACCAATATACAATTACTTACATAACTTTAAGGGCGCAATATCTCCTGCCGTTGATATATGGTATTTTCGCACATTTTATCATTGTAATTTAGAGAAACCGCCCTGTTATAACCGTCTGCTGCGGATTATGGATATGAGCAGCCACAGTCCCATTACCGCCGCGATCACGTAACCCAGTATCCCCATGGTCTGCAGGCTGAACAGTCCCAGCACTTTGCCTTCCTGTGTTACCAGCATACTTGACGCCACCAGTAGCGCCGCGATAATCAGCGAGAAGCTGATTCGGTTGGAGCTTTTATCCAGCGTCTTGGCCAGGTTTTCCAGATGTTCATGATGTACCCGAACTTGGAACTTTCCCTGCCGGAATTTATTCAGTATCGAATCCACTTCCTCCGGCAGGCGGACCGCCAACTGGCCCGCTCCCTGCATCGCCCTTTGCAGATTGCGCAGCATTTGTTTTGGCTCTATTCCTTGCAGACTGAATTGCCGGGCATAGGGCTTTATCTCCTGGATAATTTTAAAATCCGGGTCCAGGTCCGTGGCAAATGATTCTATGGTCATCAGACTTTTTAGCATTAGGGTAAATTGCGCCGGCGGCTGGATATAATTCTTGCGGATCAGATCGAACGCCTGGATCAGCAGTTTGCTGAACGGTATTTCCTTCAGCGGCAGGTTCTGATAGGTCGCCAGCAATTGTTCGCCTTCGCGGAGTAGTTGCTCGGTATTCGTTTTTTCGCTGATCATCTCCGCTCGCTCGAAGGCCCGCAGCATTCTTTCGGTGTCATTATCCACGATCGCCAGCACCATTTCGTTTAACAGCCGGATATCTCGCGTCGACAGATACGCCACCTGCCCGAAATCGAGCGGCACCAGCACATTCGCCGCCTGTAAAAAGAAATTCCCCGGATGCGGATCGGAATGAAAAAAGCCGAATTCGAATATCTGCCGCAGCACGAATCTCGCCCCTCGTCGGGCAATTATCTTGCGATTTAATCCGTTTCCTTCGATGCCCGCGTGGTCGCTCGGCCGGATTCCATCGATATACTCCATGGTCAGCACCCCGCTGGTCGAGTATTCCTCGTACACTTGCGGCACATGTACCGACTCATCTTTGGCGAAGCTTTGGGCGAACCGCAGTTGATTTCGCCGTTCATTGTCCAGGTCCACCTCTTTGCTTACCGCCTCGACAAACTCCCGGACGATCCTCTGCGGGTCGATAGTCTCACGTTTGAAGATGGTTTCCTTTAACAGTCCCGCCAGCTCTTCTAGGATTTCGCATTCCGTCCGAATTGTCTTAACGATTCCCGGCCGGCGGACCTTTACCACCACCTGCTGCCCTTCGTGGGTCACCGCCCGATGCACCTGCGCGACACTGCCTGCCGCCAGTGGTTCGCGCTCGAAGCTGGCGAATATATCTTCCAGTTTGCCCCCCAGCTCTTTTTCTATCTCCGCGCAGATTGATTCCGTATCCGCCGGCGCCACCCGGTCCTGCAGGTGTTCCAGCTCTACGATATAACTATGCGGCACCAAATCCGGCCGGGTGCTCAGCAGTTGTCCCATTTTGATAAACGTCGGCCCCAGTTCTTCCAGTGCCATCCGCACCCGTACCGGCCGGCTTCTGCCTTTCGCCTCTTGGTTTAACTGCTCTTCTGTTTTGCCTTCCCCCGGTTTTAGTGCCAGCCGGTTGTGCAGCGCCTCTGCCGCCTCACCCAGTCCGTACTTCATCAGCACCGATATGATGTGCCGGTAGCGGCGCAGGTGTTCCATCCGGTTTTTCAGATGTAATTTAGGCATGGGCAAATCGGCTACTCCTTGCCGTGCAGTTTATCCAGCTTCTTCTCCAGCCGTTTGATATCCTCGCGCGTCGCCAGGTTCAGCCGTTCCATCGCCTTGTCGATCTGCTTCGACAGCACCTTTTCAAACTCCGTTCGCGACTTTTCGGCGCTATCCAGCATCTTTTGGACAAACTTGCTCCGCCCTTCCTTAGCCGCCTTGCCCTGGTTGACCAGTTCGTCGAAAATTTCCTCTGCCTTTTCCCGCGTCATCGACAGCGCCCCGATTCCCGCCATCATTATTTTATCTAGTGTTTCAAACATGACTTGCTCCACAAAATGGTTTTAATTTACCAAATTACCGTTACTATGAACAAGATAGGCTCCCATCCTTCCTTTACCTTATATTATCATAACTCGCCGGGCAAATAAATTCAAGCTTTTGTTTTCAATCGTAACCGATATAATACCGCATTATGGATAATACAAACCTGAGAATTCTGGACGCCAATTTCAACCGGGCCCGCGAGGCCCTGCGGGTCATGGAGGAGTTCGTCCGCTTTCACCTTAACGACTCGCACCTCACCAGTCTCGCCAAAAATCTTCGCCATGACCTGGCCGCCTGCCTCAATCAACTGCCCCATCGCGACCTTTTAGCCGCCCGCGACATCCTCGGCGACGTCGGCACTGCCATCACCACCCCCGGCGAAAACCTGCGGCAAAACGCCTTCGCCGTCGCCCAGGCCGCCGCCAAACGGCTGACCGAGGCCCTTCGCTGCCTTGAGGAATACACCAAAATTGATTCACCTCCCCTCGCCGCCCAGCTCCAGGCCCTCCGCTACCGATCCTATCAACTGGAAAAACTCGTCATCAGCCGAACTGATATCTCCGCTCGCCTATTTGATATTCGCTTATACGTTTTGCTCACCGAAAGCCTCTGTTCCCAACCGATCCTGGCTACCGCCCAAGCGGTCCTCGCAGGCGGAGCCGATTGTATCCAACTGCGGGAAAAAGACAAATCCGACAAGGACCTGCTCGTTTTAGCCCGTGAAATCTGCCGCCTGTGCCGGAAGGCGGGCGCCCTTTTTATTATGAACGACCGACCCGACCTGGCGGTCCTTGCCGACGCGGACGGCCTGCATCTCGGCGGGGACGATTTGCCCATCGACCAGGCCCGCCGGATTCTCGCTTCGCACCAGGTCATCGGCTGCAGTACGCACAGCCTGGCCGAGGCCCAGTCCGCCTTGGACGGCGGCGCCGATTATCTTGCTGTCGGCTGTATCTTTCCCAGCCCCACGAAGCCCCAGCTTGCCCACACCGGCCCGGAATTGATTCAACAGATAAAAACTATTTGTGACCGCCCGCTTATCGCTATCGGCGGCATTACCGTCCAGAATGCCGCCCAGGCCTTCGCTGCCGGCGCTACCGCCGTCGCCCTCTGCCAGTCGATCATCTCCCAGCCCGACCCTGCCCAGGCCGCACGCTCCGTCAAACAAATAATTATCCAATCATTATCGGCCTGACACTTCCTAACCGGACTTTCGAGAATGATATAAGACATTTTACCGCAAGGCGTTATGAATTGCTACGAAAAACACGGTAAACCCTTGCCAAACCCTTCTTATTATGTTATGATAATTTCGACTCGTTAAAGTTTATGTGATTTTCCTGAGGCGCTTCTTTATGCCGTCCATTTTTATATGAAATAGGCGCGTAGTTTGCGCGCCTTCCCATTCGATATAAATGTAAATATATCTGTTTTATAAGGAGAATATTTATGGCTAACCCTGCTAAAAACCATTATTTGAAAAATTATTTTTGCTTGCTTGCGCTTAGTTTTATTTTAACCTTTCTGATTGCCGCTTTTGTTTATGCCGGTGACAGTACCGTCCCTGTTGACCCCCGCGGCATTCACGCGACCATCAGCACCTCGGACGGCAGTATTCGTGACGACGATTTCGCCGATTATGTCTGTGAGCAGATCAAGAAAAACGGCGGCAAGGTCAAAGATGTCAAAATCATGCTTAACAGTTGTTTTGGTGGTGGCGTTCTGGACGATTTTCAGAGGGTATTCGGTGCCGGCGGAGCATGTGAAGGGATTAAATGGGTCGGCGGCTCCGCTAGTGCCTCCCCGGAATCCGCCTGGGGCTGGAATGATTCCACCATTGCCAAACCCGGCAATGGCAATCTCGGCTCCACCTGGACCGACGCCGCCGCCGGTGAGAAAACCAGTCCCACCGATAATCGCAAGGGGACCATTCGTGACCGCAAAACCGATAACGTTAAAGAAGACCTCGAAGGCGCCAAAAACAACGATGATTCCGGGCCTAACGGCGACAAAAGCGAAAATCCCGTCGTCGGCAGCGGCAACGGCGGCGATTCCGTCAAGTGGCATGAGCCGGGGACCAAGCACCACGCCGTCATCTTCGGCGGCAGTCAGACCAACGAACGCCATCACAATAACGTTGATAACGTGGAAAACGCCTTAAAGGAAGTCTGGCCCGAAGATCAGCATGACAATATCAATAAAGTTGACGGCGGCTCCACCCAGGACCTCAAAGACGCCATCGCCGATGCCTGTGAAAATCTCGACGAGAACACCCAGCTTTTTATATACATCGACGACCACGGCGATACCGAACTTGATTTTCGTGAATTAATTGGATTGGACTGGGACTCGCGGATGCCGATTAATATTGCTAAACCTTTGCAGGTGTCCTTCGACCTTCACGCCGGCTGGCCCCAGGCCTTGCAGGCCATGCATGATCAGCCCGGCGATGTGCCGGCGCCGACCCTCGATCTGACTTTGGCCAATACCATCCAGTCTGACGACTGGCAAATCATGTTGAATGACTGCAATGTCCCGCTGCCGGGTGGCTCCTTAACCCCCGGTACTTACAAGCTCCACGTCGATTGGCAGGAGATATTGGCCTCCGGTAATGAGCTTACGATATCCACCCTGCTTACCGACGCCAATATGGACCTGGATGAATTACAACTGTCCAGCGGGCCGATTAACGAAACGGAAATAACCTTTCCCCCTGTTAATGTCAGCCAATCCGACCAGGCTACTGTTGTTTACGAACAGGGTTCTACCAGCGACAGTTATACTATTGTTTTGAGTTATCCCCCGACCGCCATAGTGAACATCCATATCGACCCTGCCGGCGGCGGAACAGGTGACGCCAACGACATCAATCTGGGCAACGGCCCAGGCCAGCCCAAAAATATTTCTTTCACTGTGAGCAACTGGAGCACCCCGAAAACGATTACCGTCACCGCCGTTAATGATAACGATCCTGAAGGCGACCAATATGTGAACATCCTCCATGAGATGACCAGCTCTGACCCTAACTTTGACGACAAGTCATTTTTCGTCCCAGCCGAGATTTACGACAACGATGTGCCGGGTATTATCATCGATTATCCTTCTACCGACCTGATGGCCCTGCACGAGCAGGGCCAGACTGCGGACACCTATTATGTCTCGCTTGCCAGTCAGCCGACCGGTCCGGTATCCGTTACCATTGACCCCAATGGCGGCGGTGCGGCCGATGAGGTGGTTGATATCGGCGCCGGGCCGGGCCAGAGTATTACCCTGGTCTTTGGTTCCGGCAACTGGAACACCCCGCAAACCGTTACCGTTCAGGCCTGCGATGATTCTGTCGCCCAGGGTGGTGATTATATCCCTATGGTTATTCATACCTCTTCCAGCGGTGATCCCAACTATCAGGGTCTCCGGACCGCTAGTGACATAATCGCCACGGTCGAGGACAACGAGTGCGGCGGGTGGGGTTACGCCGAGATGGACTTCAATCGCGATTGTCAGGTTTCTCTCGAGGATTTGGCGGCTTTCGCCCAATCTTGGCTGAACTGTACCGTACCGTACGCCTCCGACTGTACCGCCGCCGGGGCGACCAATCCCTGCGGTATCCAATACGACCGTGACCACAGTGATAACCAATACGACAAGCAGGGTTTCCTGAATAAGTCGGAAATAACCTTTCACGACACCTTATATACGAAAGTCAACATCAGCAGCAACGGTAACGCCCTGATTGTTTCCTCCTGTGGCGGGGACACCTCGGTGGTAACCGTTTACAAATGCCGGGACGAGCGCGTTTGCCCGGGCGAGGAGATTTGCCGACCGAACATCACGGTCCAGCCTTACAAGGACAGTGATACCCTCAAAGAATACACCTTGAAATGTAACTGCCCCGAATAAGACAGATTTAAAAACATACGACAACCACTAAAAATGTCATTGCGAGGTGAGTATTTCTGCATCTTCTGTCTTTCGCCTGCTCACCTGTTCACCTGCTCTCCTGTTCTCCGCCCCGCCGGTTGGTAGGGTGGACCTTTAGGTCCACGCGCTATATTTTAGCCCCCGGCGCCGCCGGGGGTTTCTTTTCTAATGTATCGTGTGATTTTTTGTTTAGCCCCGCGACGTGTCGCGGGGTTGCTGTTTTATTTTAGTTGGTAGGGTGGACCTTCAGGTCCACGCGCTAAATTTTTAGCCCCCGGCACCGCCGGGGGTTTCTTTTCTAATGTATCATGTGATTTTTTGTTTAGCCCCGCGACGTGTCGCGGGGTTGCTGTTTTATTTTAGTAGGTAGGGTGGACCTTCAGGTCCACGCGCTAAATTTTTAGCCCCCGGTACCGCCGGGGGTTTCTCCTTTGAACGTTAAACGTTGAACTTTGAACGTAAAGCATGTCATTACGAGGAACGCAACGACGAAGCAATCTAACGTTATGCTAATAATGTCATTGCGAGGAGCGCCTGCCTCGACGGGCGCTCGCCCGGCGGGCAACGACGATGCAATCTCAATTTTTCGAATTATTAGAGGTTCCCTTATAAAAAAGTCATACCCTGATTACGACCGATAACCAATTCTTTCTTATCTACATCCCAAATTTTAATCTGAAGCGCAACACATGGGTTTACTCCAGAAGACCTCTGTCGGGGTCCGATAGTTTAAACATTTACGCGGTCGATTATTTAATAATTCCAATGCCCTGTCAACATCTGTTTCGAATACCGTACCGAAATCCATACTCTTGGGAAAAAATTGACGCAACAGGCCGTTGGTGTTTTCGTTGGTGCCGCGTTCCCAGCTATGGTACGGTCGGGCAAAATAACTCCGCATACCCAAGCCACATTCCAATTGCTTAAAGCCCGCAAATTCTTTGCCGTTATCAAACGTCATGGTCCTGACTTTCGCCGGCGGCAATTTCCCCATCGCCTCCAGCGTCGCCTTTGTCACGCTGTCTGCCGACTGGTCGGCCACTTTTACCGCCACCGTGTACCGCGCCTTCCGTTCGACGTGTGTGGCAATAATCCCGCTGCCTTTGCGACCCTCGATCGTGTCACCTTCCCAGTCGCCGATGCGCCGGCGTTCATCGACCACCCTGGGACGCTTATCAATCATACGCCGACCCGGCATCTGACCGCGACGATCCTCGCCGACCCGACGCTTACGCCGCCGCCGATGGCTTTGACGCAAATACTTGTAGAACTTACCGCCTGCGTCGCGGTCGCGATATATCCAGTTATAGAGGGTTATAACGCTTATATCCGTCCGATGTTCCTTTTGGATACGACCGCTGATCTGCTCCGGAGACCAGTATTGCTGGAGCTTTTTTTGCACATACTCTCGCAGCCAGACATCTCCTTCCAGACGATACGGCTCTTTGGACGCCTGGCGTCTTTTCTCATAGTACCGCTGGGCCAGGTGCGGCTTATACTCCATCGTCGAACTAATATTACGAGACAGTTCACGACTGATAGTACCCTTGCTGCGGCCCAGCCTCTCGCCGATCTGCTGCATACTTGCCTGTTGTGCCCGCATTTTTAAGATGACTTCTCGCTCATCGATGCTAAGATGTCCATATCCCATTGTCTGGCTCCGTATAGAAGTTTTCTTTTTCCAAATCAAACTCTATCGGATACCCACGACAATGGGTATTTTTTTGTACGACAAATACACAATTTGTCGCTATACTGATATACGTCTGACGGAGGATAGGGCAACGCTGGGAAGCGACCCGAGCGCCGTCAGAATCTCGGAGCATGGGGCGGTGATTTCCACCGCCTTGCTCTGTTATATCATGCTCTGAGACAAAAGCGATAAATCCCAGCCCGCCTTTGGCGGGCTGTTCTTAATCCGAAGCGTTGCGCTTCAGATTAAAATGCGCCATACTAAAAGACCAGAGCGTTTTGGAAAGAACGTCTCTTCGCAGTGTCGCTGTTTCTGCATTAGGCATTATTGGTACACAAGATGATATTCCATTTTTGACAGATATTGAAAAGAACGATCCGCTTAATTATTTAGACGGAGGAGGGATCTTGCTTGAAAGAATAAATGACAGACCCATTAACAATGCTGGTGAAAGAGCGGTTGTGGTCTATGAGGAGATCATTAATTACGATCCTTGGGAAAAGTACGAGAATAATAAATCCTATTTCATTCGGGAACAAGCAGCAAAGGCAATGAAACAAATTGAAGATAAACAGTAACCAAAAGTATTGACAATGCTTTAATAAAATTCCTTCGTTTGGAAGGGGAGGGTTTATGCTTTATTTTTCATGCGGGTACGCGCTTATTTTGAACCCTAAAAAGGGGTCTGACCCGAATGGCGTTTCCTTAAGCGGCATTGGCCTTTCTCCATTATTTATTTGTCAGCTTTCTCTTTTTTAGGTCTTCCTCTGGGTTGCAGGGCGGAATCGAGGCTGAAAGCTTTGGCGGTTTTGGCAACCCAGTTTTTGTCGCCGAAGGGTCGGCCACGGTGGATACAGGTTCGAATTTCCTCGGCTTTCGCTTTGTCGCTGTTTTCAACCAGATCGGTCCAATTGTCGGGCAGGGGATTCGGGCCGGGGCTGAGAAGGTTCGGCTTATCACTTCCCGTGCGAATGGCCAAGCTGCTCCAGGGCCATTGCCGAGCCCGGCGAACCAGCCCAGCCCGCTGGGGATTGCTCTCGATATAGCGCAGGAGCGTAAAGTAATAGATGCTGCCCTGAACGGGAAAGCTTTTATAGCGTCCCTGATAGAGATGGCCGATGCCGGCGGTGCCGTGGGCGGCGTGCCAACGTTGGGAGTGCGTGCCGGTAATCCATTTCATAAACAGCGACAGGTCGCCGTCATGATGCGGCCAGAGAACGAGATGCCAGTGGTTGCTCATCAGGCAGTAGCCGCAAATCCGCATTTGGTAGCGTTCGGCTCCTTCGGCTAAAATCTTCTCAAAGGCGGCGAAGTCCGATTCCTTCTGGAATATTTTCAAGCGGCCGTTGGCGCGATTAAGAACGTGATAAACCACATTACCTTTATCTTTTCGTATTTGTCGAGGCATAATAACAGATTGTAGCGGGCAAAAAAGGATTGTCAACCCCAAAAAGGGGTCTGACCCCTTTAATTTGGAATTTGTGCGAAATGATGGGCAGGAATTTAATTGGCCATGATTCGATTGTCTGTTAATATTGCCAGATAAGACTTGCAGTAAATTGGCGGAAGGAAATCTTGTGCGAAGAAGAGATTTTTTTTAAATACGGCACTGCGGTCGGATTGTATTTCTTAACAGGCTGCAGGACAAATCCGGGCAAAATTTCTGGATCCCCAACCGAGGCAGAAGAAATGATCGTCATACGACCACACCATTTAACGGACATTCTCAGCAACTATGGGCGGGGGTCAAAATTTGACGTTCCGGCCCGTTCGGGCCAACAAATGCATATTGTGGCACCGGCAATTCTATCCAACATTGATATAAAGGCGAAGTTTGTGGTGGGAGCCGATGATATTTGCAAAGGATGCAAATTTCTCAATGATAAAGGCGAATGTACGCGCGTGAAAGCTTCCGGGCTGGTATTGCAAACATATAATATAACCGTTGACAATAAAATATTAGACTATCTCGGCATCAAAGAAAACGCGGTTATGCCGGTTCGGGAATTCCTGTTGAAAGTAAACGATCATCTGCCGGGTATTGAGACGGTTTGCACACATCCCGGCGAAGACCCAAAAGAGCGAAAAGAGACCATCGAGAAAGCATTGCGCAAACTCGAAATAAGAAAATAATTGGAAACTCCGGGGGATATTTCTTTTTGTTTGCCTTTTTTTGCTTCGTCGCTGCTTTCCACCAGGTCGGTGTAATTGTCGGACGGGGGATTCCTTTAATTCAAGACGGATGTCGATGGGGTTTGGCCTTTTCGATTTCGGTAATCAGCTTGCCCTGTCTCCAGATACGTACGGTGCCGGTGGATTCGCTGATGGTAATGGCGACGCTGTGGGTGGCGGCGGTGATGGCGGCGGCGGCGGCGTGGCGGGCGCCCAGGCCTTGCGGCAGGTCCTCGGCGACCAGCCGGGGCAGCAGATAGGTACCGGCGGAAACGATGGCGCCGGTTCCCTTGATGATGAACGCCCCGTCGATAGTGGAGAATTCCTTGACGGTCTCCGTCATTCGGCTGTCCATAATGTTCTTCTCGGATTCCGGATAGCCCTTAAAGGGATTAATGATGTTCTGGCGGGAGTGTTCGATCACCGTTTTTGAGTCGCCCAGGACGAAGATAGCGCCGACAGGTTTGCCCTCGCGGCCCTCGGCGGCCAGCTCCAGGGCGAGATTCAGCACTCTTTCAAAGACGGCCCGGCGGATATGCTCGGTCAAGGGCGGTTGATCGACCGACTGAAAAATCTCATATTCCCGGCCTACCTCCATTATCATCAGGGTATCCAGCGGACCCTGGGGCGTACCGGTGATAAAGACAAAGCGGTCGCCGGGATTGAGCAGACGATTGGAAAAGCTCAGCATGACCGCCATCTGAATCTGGCCGACTCGCGTAAGGTTGACCGGCGGGATACGGACCACTTTCCGGGTATATTGCTGGGCTTTAAGATAGGCCTCTTCGCCGCGGGTTACCAGGATTATGGCCAGCGGACCCGTAAAATCGATCAGGTTCAGCTCATCAAAGTTAGCCAGGCCATCGACGTATAATAGCAGAGCCTGCAACTGGCTTTTTTGAATCAGTTGCATGGCAGCCTGCAGCATAATGCCGCTATTGCTCAGAACGGTCTCCGGCGGAGTGACGGGTGGTTCTTTGGCCGGTTTAATGATTTTTTTTGCCATGATATTTACTCAAACTGACCGAAGGCCAGTTTGAAAATGCAAAAATCAAAAATCAAAATGCAAAATTGTGGAATCCGCCTACGGCGGATGACTAATTTTATTTGTCTTTTTGCGTTATAGAACATCTTATTAAGGAAAGAGCTATGTCAATTTCTAACCATATACCAGTCAGTATGAATATTTAATTGTGAGTTATATTTTAACCGAGGTTTTCGCGATACCAATCAATGGCACGGCGAATTCCTTCTTCAAAGCTTATCGCCGGCTCGTATCCGATCAGCTCCCGTGCCCGGCGGATATCCGCCAGCGAATGCTTGATGTCTCCGGGCCGCGGCGGGGCGTACGCCGGTTTTATATGTTCTTTATGCAGCAGTTGGCGAATCTCGTTAACGACGGTATTGACGGTAACGGCGTTAGCGGTGGAGATATTCAAAGCCTCGCCCTGGGCCTTTGGCGCGTGAGCGGCTTTCCAGTTGGCCTGCAAGACATTATCGATATAGGTAAATCCGCGGGATTGCTCGCCGTCATCGAAAATCCGCGGCGGCTGATTGCGGAGCAAGGCGGATACAAACAAGGGGATCGCGGCGGCGTACTGACTGTTGGGGTCCTGGTGGGGACCAAATACATTGTAATAGCGCAGACACACCGACTGCAAACCGTAGGTTTGGTAAAAAGCCCGACAATATACCTCCCCGATCGCCTTACTGGCTCCGTAAGGACTGATCGGGGCCAGGGGCAGCTCCTCATGCTGCGGCAGGACGGGACTTTGGCCATAGACCGAGGAACTCGACGCGAAGACCAACCGACTGATTTTCTCATCGCGAGCGGCTAACAGCATATTGAAGGTGCCGGTAACGTTGACGTCGTGGGTAGTGGCAGGGTCCTCAATGGAGCGGGGGACACTGCCCAGGGCCGCGAGATGATAAACCACTCCGGCGCCGGCCACGGCCAGCCTGACGGTGGCCAAGTTGCGGATGTCACCTTCAATCAGCTCGATCTGGTCGAGAATGTCCGTTAGATTTTCGCGCTTGCCGGTGACAAAGTTGTCCAGCACGCGTACCTTCTCGCCCTGCTCCAGCAGAAAGCGTACCATGTTACTTCCGATAAAACCACCCCCGCCGGTTACTAAAGACAAGCCCATAGGTATCCTTTCTTCGCCAGAATTAATTTGAGATTTGCGATTCGCGATCTCAAAATCATGGTTTTACTCTATTTTAAAGAATAATCGGCTGTTATCCATGGTTACTTGGGCAATTTCCTCCAGAGCTACACCACGCAGTTGGGCTAGTTTGGCGGCGGTGTGGACCAGCAGGGCAGGCTCGTTGGGTTTAATCTTGCGTTTCGGCTCAGGGCTGAGGTAGGGGCAATCGGTCTCCAGAAACAGCCGATCGGCGGGGACATATTTCGCCGCTTCATGCAGTCTATGGGCATTGTGAAAGGTAATCGTACCGGCAAAGGAGATAAAAAAACCCCGGTCAAGGACCGCTTGAGCCTGTTCCCGGTCGCCACTGAAGCAATGGAAAACCACCGCCGGGGCCGGGCTGCGCCACTCATCCAGAAGGGCCAGGCAATCGTCAAAGGCTTCCCGGCAGTGAATAACCACCGGCAGCGATAATTCCTCCGCCAGGTTTAACTGCTGCTGCATTACCCGCCGCTGGGTGCTCCGCTGGGCAAAGTCATAATGATAGTCCAAGCCAATCTCGCCGATGGCCCGCACCGGCGTGGCGGTGGCCAGTTGTCTCAACTGAGCCAGATAGTCCGCGGGTTGTTTGCCCGATTCATGGGGATGCACGCCCACTATACAATACATGCCGGGGTAGTCCCGGCATAAATCGATGGCCTTTTGATTGTCCGTAAGATCGGTTCCAACGGTGATCCATTCATCTACCCCCGCCTGACGTGAGCGCTGCAAGACATCATGTAAGGTGTTTTGGTATTCCTCAGCGGTCAGGTGAGTATGAGTATCGATAAATCGCATGGCAAAGGCCTTTTTCCGGATATATTTCAAACCACAAAGGCTTTTTCCTGGTGCCTGATGACGGTTTTGCCTTTGACGGGCATGACGACAACAACGACATCACAGCGACAGGGCAGGTGATGCAAGTGGTTAGCCTGAATGAAATGGCGAGCCGCCGCGGCGATGTGTTTCTGTTTGCGGTGGTTTACCGCCTCTTCGCCGCGAGCGAATTCCTCCTGGCGGCGAGTCTTTACCTCCACAAAAACCAGCGTCTGCTCCTGCTGCATAATCAGGTCAATTTCACCCAGCCGAGTCACATAATTGCTATATAAATGCTTATACCCCTTTTTTTGCAGGAACCGCCGGGCCAACTTTTCTCCTTGATGGCCAAGCCGTTTTTTGTTGACAGCGACTTTTCGGCTGCTTAACGCTGCCGCTGCGTCTTGGGCCGCCAGTTTATGCCAAAAAGAGTAAAGCAAGTCGAACATCCCTCCCCGCAGATTCGTCTGTTCTGGCCTTAATTGCGAAGGCATTTTACCCCGTTTCTATGGACCGGCTCGTCGCCGCAGCAATAATCAACCGGTAAAACCGGCAAAAAAAAGAAATGAAGCATTATTCCGGGGCGGCGGTCTGCTTGGTTTCCAGCCATTTTTCCCGCAGGTTGACGGCCTTGCCTTTGCGACCGCGCAAAAAGTAAAGTTTGCTGCGGCGAGCGTGGCCGGAACGCTTGACTTCGATGCGGATGATGCTGGGCGAATGCAAACGAAATATACGTTCCACTCCCTCATTATGGACGATTCGGCGGACGGTAAAAACCTCATTGACGCCGGTGCCCTTGCGGGAAATGACCACGCCGTTGAAGGCTTGCACCCTTTCCTTGTTGCCTTCCACGATCTTGACATAGACATCGACGGTATCGCCGATCTGAAACTGAGGGGTATCCTTCTTGAGATATTTTTCTTCCACTTTTTCAATCAAATGAGAAATCATGCAAAACTCCTAATTATGTAAATTACCATATTTGTCCACGACGGTTTATTTTTCTATTTCCTTATCGGCGGCGGTTAAATCCGGTCGCTTGCGGCAAGTCCGCTCCTGCGCCTGCTGCCTGCGCCACTGTTTTATCTGCTGATGATTACCCGAGAGCAGTATCTCGGGCACCTTCATTCCGCGAAATTCCACCGGCCGGGTATATTGGGGATATTCCAGCATTCCCATGGTGAAGGACTCTTCCTCCCGGGAATTCTCATCGCCCAGGACCCCGGGCAGCAGCCGGGTTATCGTATCGACCACCACCATAGCGGGAATTTCCCCGCCGCTGAGGACATAATCGCCGATGGAAATCTCCAGGGTCGCCAGCGAACGAATTCGCTCATCAAATCCTTCATAATGGCCGGCAATCAAAATCAACCTTTGTTTTTCCGCCAGCCGTTTTACTAATTTCTGGTCCAGCGGTTGGCCCTGCGGGGTCAGCAGGATAATTTCGTCAGCGGGCTGGGCTTTTGCCTGAACCTGCTCCACCGCGTCAAATACCGGGCCCGGCATCATCACCATTCCCGGCCCGCCGCCGTAAGGTTTGTCATCGACGCTGCGGTGCTTGTCGGCGGCGAAATCGCGAATGTCCGTCAGTTCAATCGTGAGCAGGCCTTTCTCCCGAGCCCGCTTGATTATCGATTCGCCGAACGCCGCGGCAAACATCGCGGGAAACAGTGTGAGAATATCGATCCGCATTTATTTACCAACTGCTATACCCTGCTTTTTCAGCAGATCGCGGACGGTATCGGTGGGGGTGGCCCCTTTTTCCAGCCAGTAGCGGACCCGATCCGCCTTGATATTAAGCTGTTTGTCCGACTGGGGCGCTACGGGATCGTAATATCCCAGCTCTTCCAACACCTTGCCGTCGCGGGGGCAGCGGATATCCATCGCGGTGATGCGGTAAAACGGTCGATGCCGCCGGCCCATCCTTTTCAATCTGATTTTTACCACCTAATTGTTTCTCCTTAAATTTTTGTGTCGGCACAAATTCGACTTTTTGTGCGCCAGAATGAAACCATTAATAAAGATACTCACGTTGGCAATTTCCGCTCCTGCCCGGTTGGCAATCGCCCGAACCTGTTCGTCATTCAAAGCGGCGGGATTGTTTTTTTCCTCCGCGGTCATCGCTTCGACCGCCCGGCGAAAATCGTTGAATTCCGCCTCGCTCGGCGCCGCCAGCATAGCCAGTTCGGCGGTTCCCTGCAGGTCATGGAATTGGCCGCGAAACCGCCGGCCGAAACTACTTTGGCGAAATCGGCCCACATATTCGAGGTATTCATCAATATCCATGTCAAAGCCATGCCATTATCAATCAAAGCCCGGCTGAAAATTATTTACCGCCGGCTTTTCTTTCGCTGTCGTCTTTCTACCTTTTTTCTTTTGCTGCGCTGTTTGATTTTGAATCTCGGCAACTTGCCGGAGAATAAATCCATTTTACCCATCTGGGAGATAGTCTTCATTCGGCTCATCATCCCCATGCCGCTGAAGGCCTTCATCATCTGCCGGGTCTGGCTGAAGGTTTTTACCAGGCCGGATACGTCCGTGGGACTGGTGCCGCTGCCCTGGGCGATCCTGCGCCGGCGGGAGGCGTCGATGAGGTCCGGGTCGCTGCGCTCCTGTTTATTCATCGAGTGCACTATGGCTTCAATACGCTTGATTTCACTCTCATCGACATTCATACCAGCCATCTGAGAGCTGAAGCCGGGAATCAGCTTCATTATTTCCTTCATGCCGCCCATCTTGCGGACCGACTGCATCTGCTTGAGGAAGTCGTCGAAGGTAAAGGCGCCTTTGGCCATCTTGGCCTGCATTTTTTGGGCTTCTTCTTCGGTGAACTGTTCCTGCGCCTTCTCCACCAGGCTGACCACATCACCCATGCCCAGGATTCGGCTGGCCATGCGGTCGGGGTAGAATTCCTCCAGGCGATCGAGTTTCTCGCCCACGCCGACGAATTTAATGGGTTTGCCGGTAACCGCCTTTACCGACAGGGCAGCTCCGCCCCGGGCGTCACCGTCGAGCTTGGTCAGAATCACGCCGTCGATTTCCAGCAGTTCATTGAATTCGCTGGCACTATTGACCGCGTCCTGACCGGTCATGGCGTCGCAGACGAGGTAAATCTGATGGGGAGTTACCGCCTCGCAAACCCGGTTTAATTCGTCCATCAATTCCGCGTCGATATGCAGCCGGCCGGCGGTGTCCAGAATCACCACGTCCCGGCTGTTCTTGCGGGCATAATTCAGACCGTTGCGGGCGACAGCCACCGCGTCCTGACTAGGCTCGCTATAAACGGGGATATTCAATTGCTCGCCCAGAGTTTTTAATTGGGCGATGGCCGCCGGTCGGGCCAGATCGTCCGCAACCAGCAGAGGGTGTTTACCTTTTGATCCTATGAATCGAGCTAACTTGGCGGCGGTGGTGGTCTTGCCGCAGCCGTGCAGCCCCGCCAGCATAATCACCGTCGGTCCGGGCGAGACATAATATATCTTGCTGTCAACCGGCCCCATCAACTGTGTCAACTCGTCGTTGACGATCTTAATCATCAGTTGGCCGGGGTGCAGGCTTTTAATAACCTCGGCGCCCAGGGCTTTTTGCACTATGCCTTCGCAGAAGTCCTTGACTACTTTCAAATTGACGTCCGCTTCCAGGAGGGCGGTACGGACCTCCCGCATCGCCTCCCGGACGTTAGCCTCTGATATCCGACCTCGGCCGCTGAGACCGCGAAAGACATTATTAAATTTTTGCGTTAAGGCATCGAACAAGACCTTACTCCCGCAACTTTATATCTATTCACAACTGCCGCTTGAATCTCGGCTTAGGTATTCTGGAATCTTGACTTAGGTGTCAATCTCCAATCCCGGCGCATACCCCAACTGGTACGCAGAACAAAGCATTATAGATAAAGCATAATGTTTTGCAAGTTTAAAATCGCAAGTTGAGGAATGCCCGGAAATGGCGACAATTGTTATATTGTCTTAAATACCAGATAGTTATGTCGCGACTTCGCCCCTGAATTCTTAATCCAGGGGTTGAGTATCCCGCGGGAAAGGCCATTTTCAAGCGTAAGTGCCGTTACGCTCGATAGTAATATTAGGTTATTAAGTAATCGGGGTCAAAATACTGCCGGCTACCTAAGTCATCCGACCGGTGAAGGGGCAACTATTTCCGGGGTGAAGGTGAAAATAATGAGAAAATTGCGGCAGGAACTGCAAAAACGAATAAAAAATCGGTCTTTTATCGCTGGAGAAAGAGGACAAAATTGCCGGCAGGGGTTTCTTTGGCTGGAGCCGCTGGAGTCGCGGGTATTGCTCGATGGGTCCGCTGCTGCGGTTTTTGCCGGTATCCAGCCGGATGTCGGCTCATCCGGGGACGATATGCTTATTAGCACATTCAATCTTGCACTGACCGGCTCTTCCGGCGCAACGGAAACTATTGTTGATACCATCGCTCCACAGGTGGCTGCTATCTCCGCCCAGAAAATCAATTGGCGCAATCCTTTTAGCCGGATTCTTGTCAGCTTTACGGAGCCGGTGCTTCCCGCCGGCGTCGAAGATGTCGGCAATTACCTGTTAGTACGAGCGGGTGGCGATTCGGATTTTTCCAACGGAAGTTTGATAGTACCGATAAGCAGCTTGATTACTTATGATGAATCCAGCCGCACGGCAGAGCTGATAGTAAATAATGACCAAATTTTGCCGGACGATCTTTATCAACTGGTTATCGACGGCACGGATTCGATATTTGATCCGGCCGGCAATGCCCTGGACGGCGACTATAACACCATAGCCGGCGGCGATTATAACTATGAGTTCAGGGTGGGACCTCAGCCGGTGGCCATTCCGGCGAAATCATTGCAGTTTGATGATACCGACGGCTCGGTGGTTACCATCAAACTCTCCGGCGGCAGCGGTTATGCGATGATTGGAACCCAGGAATTAGTTATTCAATCCTATAACCAGGATACGGTTGTTCTGGGAAATAATGTATATCTGGCGGGAATTAAGCTCGAACAAAGTGATATGCAAACCAACCTCAGCATAACCGTTCGCGGGGGTAACGGCCAAACAGACTGCGGCGGGATTATCGCCCAATCCCTGAATAAACTCACCACCAGAGGGGTCAATCTCGTGGGCGATATTAATTTGGCGGGCAGTTTTTCTGTTTTGCAACTAGGTGATATCGCCGACAACGTTACCATTACCACCGCCGCCGACCGAAACCAGGGCATGATGATCAAGGCGGCGGATATTGCCGACCAGGTTGATTTTGATTTAAAGGGCACCTTGAAAACATTTCAGGCGGATTCCTATAGCAGCGGCATGCTATCAGCGGACGAAATAAACCAGATCAAGATTACAAAAGGTGATTTGGGCGCCAATGTTATCAGTACCCAAGGCTCAATCCAGAGTATTAGCAGCCGGGGTGATATCCAGGGCACCATAGAAGCCGCCCAGTCCATAAAGAGCGTTACCAGCCAGACCGGCGGCCTGGCCGCCACCGCCGCGGTTATTGCCTATGACGGTGATATCACCACCGCGCGGTTTGCGGACAATATCGCGGGGGTGCTAACCGCGGCAGACGAAATAAAAAATGTCTCCTGCCGGAAGACCGTAACCGGCGTTTTGCGGGCGGGAGCGGAAATTGACAAGGTTAGTTTCGACTCGATTGCCGGGGCAACGATTAGGAGCGGCGGCGATATTAATACCATCAGCTCTTCCGGCAGTATCTGCGATACGCTAATCAGCGCCGCGGGTGATATCAGTAAGGTGGTGGCCCGGACCGACATCCTCGATTCCTATCTGTTGGCCGGTTTCGACATCGGCCCGGACAGCCGGATCAACACCTCGGATGAATGGTTCAACCCGGAAGGCGCGGTGATAAAGTTGCTCAGCACCGGGAAAAAGGGCCGCTTTGACGGCAGTTACGCCTTAGCCGGTGTTCAACCGTACGCCTCCGATTTATCAGTGATGATTGCACCCGAGGTGAATTTGCAGGTCAGGGCGTCATTCGGCCAGATCCAAACCGCCCATCTGGGAATCGTCTCGGTTGGATATAGCAGCAACGGGGTTTACGGCCTGTTTGCCGCTACCAGTATTAAAAAGGTGACCAATATGGAGATCGGCGAAAGCGGCGGACCGGCCTTTCTCTGTTATAGCTGGGGATAAGTGGAAAGGTTCCCTGGTTTAATTTGAGTAAAAATTTGACAATCTCGCGGCTAACGCAGGTGATGCTTTTAGTTGGCCTGCATTTGCTGTAGTTTGGCGGCCAGCAGGATATGACGCAGTTTTTCCAGGGGCAACTGCGACAGGTAATTTTCCGAAAAATCCAATTTGAACCTGCCGTCAAACTGGAGGATTTCCCTGGTCAGATCGTTACGATTCATCCGGGCGATAGTGCCCGTTATCTTTTCCACTTCATATTTCATCAACGACATAAATTACGCGGATCCAAATAGGGATTTAATTTTCTTTCTTCAGACGTATCGACAATTTTTACCGGCAACTTTGCCGGCGAAGATAATTTAACCGAATTCTAAAAAAAACTCTTGCCCCGGCTATATCGTCTGATAACCTTTTTGCCATGGATACGTCTGAACTGGAATATGAATTACCCCCGCGGCTCATCGCCCAGCACCCTTTGGCTGACCGGGCGATAACGCGATTATTGGTGTTGAACCGCCGAACCTGCCAGACGGAACATCGGCATTTTTTTGATCTGTCGGATTATCTTGCGCCGGGCGATTGCCTGGTCCTCAATGACACCAGGGTTTTTCCCGCCCGTTTTTTTATCCGGCGGGCCACGGGCGGAAGGATTGAGGGACTATTCATTAATCTTACCCCACAGGGAGACTGGCAGGTGCTTTTAAAAAACGCCTCCCGATTACGTCCAGACGAAGAGGTGGTTTTGCTCGCCCCCGCTGCTGATGCTGATAACAAGGCATCATTTCCGCGACTGAAGGTGCGGGAAAGACAAGAGGCCGGCCGATGGTTGCTCCAGCCGGTGTTTACCGAAAATTTCCTCGATATTCTTTCCCAATTGGGCCTGACGCCGCTGCCCCCGTATATTCATCGTCCGCCGGAGGAGACGGCGGCGAGCGACCCGGAGGATCGTGCCCGCTATCAAACGGTTTACGCCCGCCCGCCAGGCTCCATCGCCGCCCCAACCGCGGGGCTGCATTTCACCCATGAGTTATTAGCGAACATTCGGGAGAAAGGCGTCCGGATAGCCCGGCTGACCCTGCACGTGGGGCTGGGGACCTTCAAACCAATTACCACCGAGAAGGTGGAAGACCATGTTATGCATCCTGAGTATTACCAATTGGATGGGGCGAATGCCGAGCTGATAAACCAGACTATTTCACAAGGCGGTCGGATAATAGCGGTGGGCACTACTTCGGTCCGCACGCTGGAGTCTTTAGCGATGGATAAAAAGGTCTGCTGCGGCGCCGGCTGGACTAATATGTACATTATTCCAGGATATGCATTTCAGATTGTAAGTGCCTTGATAACTAATTTTCACCTGCCCCGGACGTCGCTTTTAGCCCTGGTCTGCGCGTTCGCGGGTACAGACCTTGCCCTCGAAGCCTATCGTCAGGCAGTTCAATTAGAGTATCGCTTCTATAGCTATGGCGATGCGATGCTGATTCTGTAGAGAGCATAGCCGGCGGGATCTAAATCCAGTAGTCATAAACCATGCCCTTGCTGAGCACGGCGCAGCGATTGCGATAGCGCAGCTCCGCCGGCCGGGCGGACACGGTGCACCCCGGCGGCACCGACCGCGTTAAAAACACGCTGCCGCCGATAATACTGCCCTTGCCGATAGTGACATTGCCCAGGATGGAGGCGTTGGAATAGACCACCACTTCATCTTCCAGGGTCGGATGGCGCTTATAATTGCGCTTTATCAAGCCCGTTTCATCGAAAGGCAGACTTACCGCGCCTAATGTTACCCCTTGATACAGTTTGCAATTATCTCCTATTATGGCTGTCTCCCCGATAACCACGCCGGTGCCATGGTCGATAAAAAAGCCCTTGCCAATCTGTGCCCCCGGATGGATATCGATGCCCGTTTGGCTGTGGGCGTGTTCGGCCATAATCCGCGGCATTAATGGTATCGCCATTTGCCATAAAGTATGTGCCAGCCGATAGGTACCAATAGCAATCGTGGCGGGATAGCTGAAGATAACCTCATCCGTATCCTGGGCCGCGGGATCACCTTTATAAGAGGCCAGCACGTCGTTGGCCATCAGCTCGCGGGTGTGGGCTAACTCGCTAAAGAACCGCTCCGTCGTCTGTGCCGCTATTTTGTGGTCACTGACCGGGTCATTTTTACTTCTGCACCGCAGGCACTGGTATATCAGCCGGTACATTTGTTGGCTTATTTCGTCCATCTCCACGGTTAAATGCTGATGGATATTTTTACTGGTAAGGTTCTGCCGCCCGAAAAAGCCGGGGAATATCAGGGCGAACAGCCGGCTGGTAATTTCGTAAACTTCATCCCGCGCCGGTAAATGCACGGTATTAATATGATGGATTCGCCGGTAGGCGAAATAGCTGTCTTCCAGGGCGGTGGCTAAGGTTTCCAGCTTTGAGCCAAGCGAGAAATTATTACTCACCTTTTTTCTCCTTCTAAATATAGTTTTAGCGCATATTTACATCCGATCAGGGAATATGCGGTAACTGCTTGTCTTAGAATATCTTAGCGGAGTGGACGGCGAATTGACCTGTGATGCCGCCTGCCAGCCAGCCGCGATAGACGCCAGCCCGGCGGGCGACGGGCAGCACGACGAAAAGGGCATCTCAATCAGCGTGCCGCAACCACCCCGCTGATACAGATGCACAAAAGTTTTACGAGCCTGTTTATCATAAAATAAATTATATTTACTCGTAACCGGCAATACAAATATATTTTATGGTTGAGGATTAAAAGCGATTTATATAAAAGGAGCTATTTTATTATCTGCTTGACAAAACCACCTTTTGCAGATATAAAAGCTTTTGAGTATTTGACGCTTATATGTTTATTATATAAGTGGTTATGGTAATTTTTTGTCGCCGTGCCCCCATCGTCTAGCGGCCTAGGATGCCTGGTTCTCAGCCAGGCGACAGGGGTTCGAGTCCCCTTGGGGGTATTTCCCGCGGCTTTGCCGCGGGAAATGGAGCAGGTGAACAGTAGAACAGGTGAATAGGTGAGCAAAACGGTCCAAGGGTGGAACTCGCTGCGGTCTGCTGCTCCAACCGTATTTTCATAACCTGCGTTTTCCGCCTTTTCAGTACTGGAAACGCATTGTTGAAAGGTTATGAAACAAGTTTAGTTAAAAGAGCGCGTGGCTCTGGTTAATTTGTTTCCTTAACAACAGCCGTGCTTTGCCAGCGTAGCTCAACGGTAGAGCTCCCGCTTTGTAAGCGGATGGTTGTCAGTTCGATTCTGACCGCTGGCTTCGGGGTTTCATCAGTCAAAGTTAAATGCATGTCAGGTTAATGTCGATAATTTCCATATCTTACCCGTTCGGGAAGCTTACGTTATTCTGGAAAACTGATGAAAGGAATTTGACCATGGTGCTAAGAAAAATAGCCGTCGATCCCATAATTACCTTATTATTTGTGGCGGTAATTGCCCTTTCCAGCGGCTGCGCGGGGCCCGATAACATTATGGCGTTTGTCAAGCCCTATCAGGCGGACATCACCGCGGAAAACTATGCCTTGCAGCCGCCGGATGAGATCGAAATCCATTGCGATAAAGTGCCCCAAATCCATCTGCAAAAACAAATGATAAGGCCGGATGGGATGGTAAGCTTTGAAGGATTAGGCCAACTGATAGTCGCCGGCAAGACTACTAGCCAGGTCGCTGATATGGTGCGGGAAAAGGCCGCCAAGCTCTATACCCTGCCCGGCGATAATCCCATCGACGTTCGAATAACCGCCTTCCGCAGCAAGGTTTATTATGTCGTCGGCGAGGTCGGCTTTTATGGGCCCAAGATATATACCGGCCGGGATACCCTCCTGCGGGCGGTGACGCAGGCTCAGCCGCAGGTTACCGGCTGGGTCAGCCAGATCAAGGTAATCCGTCCCTCAGCCAACAAACAACAGAAACCGCAGATATTTACCTTTGATCTGAAAAAGGTACTCAAAACCGGAGATACCAGCAGAGATGTGCTTTTGCAGGAGGGAGATATAATTTATATCCCGCCCACCCCGCTGGCGGCGGTGGCGATGGTTATTGAGGAGTTTGTTCGCCCGATCGGCCGAGCCCTCTCGCCTGCTTATCAGGTATATCAGATACAGAATTTAACCCAGTAAATAGCTCAGCGGAATTCTATGGCGTCGAAAAAACTCCTGACCAAAATTCATTTTCTCAGTACGGTCTGGTTCGTACTCAGCGTCGCCTATATAATGGTGCTGGCCTTGCGGCAGGCAGGGTTCGATTGGTGGCTGATCTTCTCCCTGTCCGGCTATTCCGTGATCGTTATCGTTTTTATTTTGAGCATTTACCTGTTTGCGGTTTTTCGCGGGGCCAGCCGAGCCCAGGAACCGGCGATAGAACACCCTTTGACCAGTACCACCGCCTATATGGTCCTTTATTCTGCCAGCCCGGTTTTGGGCGGACTGGCCGGTTTGCTGGGGACCATCGGGGTTACCACTGCCCGGCAGTTTGGTCTGGGAATCGCCGTGGGTACCTTAGCCGTAACTTTTATCGTCTGGATTATTGTGGATCCGCTTGCCGGGGTGGTGGAGATAACTCTGCCCCAATGCCGCCAACATCGGCGCCAGCGGCTGGCTCAGGCCCAGCAACTGCGGGAAGAACAAAAACGACAACGCCAACAGTTGCTGGATGAACTGGAAGCCAGGGAAATTACCGAACAATGGCATCGTCAGCAGTTGCTGGCCCCGGATGCGCAAAAGCTGGCCCAGTTGGTAGTGGCGGAAAATAATCTTGCCACCCATACCGCTGAATTGGAGGCAATCGAAATAGGGATCAAGGCCTGGCAGAAAGGCGGTATCGGCGGCATGCAACAACTTCATCAAATGGCCCTGGAGATCTGCCGGCGAAATCCGGGTCATGCCGATGTCGTCGATTTTATATCCATTTGGTGGGATGGCATCGGTCAGTGGCGCAGCGGCTCCCTGGCTTATAAATCATAACCCCAAGGCCTAATTATATAGTTTTGCGCCGCCGCAGGTAGCCCACCAGGAACAGGCCCATACTTCCCAGCAGGACAGCACCGGGGGCGGGAGTGTGGTAATAATAAGTGGAATCATGCGAGTTCGGGTTGTCGGTCCAGGTGGACTTTATATTTTTTTGACCGGTATCCTGGTCATATTCGTAGCCGTAAACGTCAAAATGAACCCGGGTAAAACCACTTAGAGAAACATTATAGACTTTCTCCTGCCCATCACTTTGCAAATCGAGAGAGATTCCTTCCTCGGTACTGTAATTATGAATGTTTCCGTTACGTCCAAAGTCGCCTAATCCATATATCAGAAAATCGGATACATCATTTTTAAAAGGATAGTGGTTATCACTGCTAATCGGATCGCCCGATGCATCCTGGGGCAGAAAACTTTTGGTGTCATAACCGGATGGATCCGGTCCGCCGAGTAACAGATTTTCATCGGCATCCGCGCCGGGATTGTAATAACCGTCGAGCACTAGTGTCGTATCAGTCAGCAGCACCGGATTGGGTGATGTCCCCGTACTCGGGGCGGGAACTATCGAAACTCCTCCCTTTTGGCCTTCCGGAACGGAAAGAACCAGCGTTACCTCCGTCAGGTTATCGGTCCAATTTTGCTGGTAATTGCCCACCACAATCAGTTGGAATGAATTATTGGTTATAAACCAGGTATTTTCATCCCAGCCGCTATTGCTGTTTTCCACCAGCAATCTGCTGTCGGCTGTCGCTCCATATATATAGACCTGAAATGTTGGTGTAGCCAATACAACCTGGCCCGGCAACAAGCACAACAAGATTATCAATAGAATGGTTTTTGTCGTTTTCATTATTTTTCTTCTTTTTTTCTGGGTTCAAAACTCCTTCAAAATTCTCCATCGCCGATTTGGCGTTTAAAGGCGACGGCGTCTCCGCAGGTAGCCCACCAGCATTGCCCCCATACTCCCCAGCAAAATGGCGCCTGGAGCAGGGATGGAGATGGGATCCGTCAAGATACTCAACTCAATACCTTCGTTGTAATAATGGCAATCCGGGTCGATTCCGAATCCTAAATTCCCATCCGACATCAAGGAGAATTGGCTGCCGGGGATATCTATCACCAGATTGAAATTACGGGCATAGCCGCCCACCGGATCGTTCCAGTTCTCCAGCAGCAGCCCCTGACCGTTGAAGTAATTTCCGCCGCCCTGGTAATCCGTATAGGTTTTGGTAATCGTTTCGTATCCAATTTTGCTCACATAATTGGGCTGCGAACCGCCATTGGTATCCGGCACACTGTCCAGCATGGTTACATATAAATGGTCCGTTTCCGCCGTCCAGTCCCAGATATTTTTAAAAGTCAGTTGGGCGGAGATTATATCCTCACCGTCTGGAATATTCCATTTAATGCCCCAGGCATAGGCTTTATCATGGGGCAAATCCCCCAGATCGGGGTCCTGCGGCGAAAAAGTGTATGTCTTTATGGTTGATACCGCCTGGGCCATGCCGGCCATTATTGTCAACGCGATTAGTATGGTTACAATATACTTCATAGACATTTTTCTCGCTAAATTATCGCATATTTTCTTTTATCGACGAACCCCTCCCGCAAAGATCTTCCGGGAGGATGTCACGCATGTCTGTCATACTATCAAAGGCATACTTCTTCCGTGGACACAAAGTCCGCGACGCAAGCCAGCAACGCTTGAACCATCGTTTTCGCTTCCGCAGGTCGCTCAGCCCAATTCCCTCGATTCTCGAAGGTAATATTTTACAGACTTCGGCGGCGGCGGAGCCAGCCGACCAAACCCGTACCCAGCATTCCGAGAACCAGCGCTCCGGGCGCGGGGACAACGGGATTATAGTTGTCTATCGGTGGTGTGGGATCAGGATCAGGGTCGGGATCAGGATCAGGGTCGGTCTGGGTTATTACTTCACCGCTATTATATATATTGTCGGTATCAGCTCCGTATCTGAGGGTACCGGCCGCGAAACCGCCGCTGCTGGTAAAGCTAAGGTCCAGGTAACGCCAGATATCACCTACCGGACTGCTGCCCGTAAGCGACACCTGATTACGATAGGTAGCCGTGATATCGAGCTGTCCCAGTCCGTCGGTGACTTCAAACGTTCGGCCCATACCTGAGCCGGCAGTTCCTTCCAGGCCGCCAAAGGTCACATCGAAAACACTGTAGCCCATCCCGGCATCGATCAGCAGGCGGGTAATGTATTTTGTCGGGGACATATTGGTTAAGACCCAGTCAGAACTGAAAGTATTGCCTGTTAGTGCCACAGACCAATCGGCACTGGACACCGCTCCTGCGCCTGGTCCGGTGGCGGACCAGGTTAGTTTTTCGCTGCTGCTGTCGGACCAGTAAGCGGTGACCTTCATCCCTACCATATCATCGCCTTCCGTTTGCTGGCCGCTCAGGGAGGGGGTCCAGACGGTGGTGGCGGGATCGAAATTCACCGTTACTCCCGCATACGCAGCGGAAGATAGCAGTATGAGAGAACCGGTTATTAATAATAGTAATTTTCTTAACATATAAAATTATCTCCAAGTCTGTGGTTTCACAGACTTCTACGACGTCTGAGCCAACCTACTACACCGCATCCCACACTGCCCAGCAGAAGGGCAGCGGGTGCCGGTATGGTAGTGCAGATGGTGTCCACATGGGCATAATCCAGGATCAGCGGGCTGACGGAATTAATGATATAGTCATCAATATAATAGGGTCTCAGGCGGATATTGATATCCTCTTTCGTAGGATTCGGGATAATATGGAACGAGATGCGATTGTTGTCAATTATCCCATCCTGCGTACCTATGAGTTGACCACTGTTATCGAATGACACCACTTCCGCGGCATCAATAATCCCGCTGTAGATGCCCAGTTCGACGTAGATATCCTTGAAACCTTCGTTGAAACTCCGATTAGGAATGATGATCTTCAAAAGGATTTCATCATCAATGGCTATCCAGGAACTTTGGCCGTCCCACTCGGCTTCCCAGATATGCAGCTGGGGTGTGCCGTAGGGATTGCCATTCTCGGTCGCCGCGACGGTATAGTCGCCGTCGATGGTCGGGCCGACAATGCCATTTTCGTCATCAAATTCCCAATATTGGTGGGTGCTGCCGGCAGCGCCCTCGGGCCACCATCCCAGATGGGGTAGAGAACCCGTCGAATTAGCAAGCAGCGGACAGGCCGGCATGACGATCGCACAGATCAAACCAATTATCGTAATTAATTTTTTCATGGGAAGCTCCTAAATTTCTTTATTAATTACTTTTAAATATCTTAAAGACTTCTGCGGCGACGCAGCCAGCCGACGAAGCCCACGCCCACACTGCCCAGCAGAATAGCGCCGGGAGCGGGGATTTGATAGCAAATGGTATCGATGTGAATATAATCCAGCCAGGCGCCGGGTTGACCGGTAACATCAGATTGTCCGGGGATCGTAAAATGAATCTCTTCCCAAGCCGGATTCGGCCATATTATCAGGCCGAAGTCAGCGGGCTGACATGGATCATAAATTGGTTGATATTCGAAAGTGAGGATACCGCCATCATGGGCCACCCAGGAGAAATTGATGGGGGCCGCTGATGCTCCGATGTCGAACCACATCACTTTGAATATACCGTCTTCATAGTTGTCCAGCTTGACCGCGACATGCAGGTTATTGCCGTAAATTGCGCCGTTTTCATCATCACCGGCCCATCTCAGTCCGGAATCGGCGCCTACCATTGCCACTACTCCCTGCGGAACAGGATTCTCTACTTCTTCCGGTACAGCCGCGTATTCATTACCCTGCAGACCGATATGGTCGCCGCTGAACGTCCAATATTGGTGGGTGGTGCGAATAGAATCCGCCGGCCACGTACTGAGGTCCGGCAGGTTATCCGGAGCGCCGGTGGGATTGGCTAACAACGGCGCCGCCATCATACTGACCAAAGCTAAAATCATTAAAACACGTTTCATTATCAAACTCCTTCTTTATCAAGTTAATTTTCTCCCCCCGTTATCAAATTTTCCCTTTCTATCACGATGGTGTGCCTTAGAGTGTTTCGCGAATACACTCTAAAGCGAGAAAAAACGTTCTCCCGCCCTTAGCGGGGGACCGCGGGATAATTTTTCTGCGGAGAATGAATGTTGGATATAAAATGAATGCCCAGCCGGCTGGGCCGGGATTTCCAGAATTGGCGCTGATAAATTTGGATGGGGATTAATAGCGCTGATCGACTTAAGTGTCCAGCCCTTGTCTTTTGAGTGAACTAGCTGGCATATTGTTTGCCGAACAGCGTGAGGATTTGCGGACGAATAAAGTAATGCCTGGTGGCGCAAGCCGTCCGCATCCCAGGAGCCGGCCAGCCTGCGTAGCAAGCCGATATAATGGGTGCATCCCACATCCCCGATGGCACGATAAGCATTATCATAACCATAAGAAGTGTTTTCTGCGGCCAGGATTTTTATACTGCCTGATTTGCCGCTCAGAATTTTAGCGGTAAGTCGCGGTATGATTTTAATGCCCGCGCCGGTCAATAAAAATAATCCCACGAATACGGCGAGCCAGCCTCTGCGGTCTTTCACCAGGGAGACACATAAGAAACCCGCCAGCGACATTAAGGCGGCCCCGGGCAGGGCCGGCATTGTACTTATCGGGCCAGGCTGCGAATATGCCGCGGCGGTGACGCAGTCCGACGGCTGCCAAATTTTATTTCCCATTTCCGACAGGACGGTATCGGCATATCGGCGTAGTTCCTGCTGGTCGGGGGCGGGATAAGGGTGAGACTGGTCCGCTGCTGCCGCCGTAAACGATCCGGCTCCTTGAAGATTGCAGGTGGGACCCGCACTAACCGTCGCGGCGAGCAAAAGGCCGGCGATAAAAGTCAGATATAATTTTTTGAGCGATAACATCATTGCTTCTTGCATCCTGTGTGCAAAGCTTTTTTATGTAGATATAGTCCGCTTAAGGCATATTTTCTCCGGCAGAAAATGCTGCCCAGAACAAAATACCGGAAAGGGTTAGTGAATTTTCTCCCTTCCCAAACTTTTGCCTTTTACCTTATGAAAAGTAAGCTCGCCCTCTTACAGCCTTCCTCTTTTTTTGCGGGAGTATTTTGATACTGCCCGAATTGGGTTAATAAACAGCAAATTTTATACCAAGACCAGGATAGGGACAGAGATTCGGCCGGCCGGGGCGATGGTATTCGTAACAGGTTTGGGAATAATGGCTTACAGCCACGCCCCTTAGGGATTTGCATTGTAAGGACTATGACGGTTAATCCGTCGTATTAAGCAGAAATGACAGATATATAAGCAGGGCGGTGAAATAGTGTAACCATGCCCAACTGGATTAATTATATCCCCTTTCCAGACAGGCGGTTAAGGATGTGAAACGCACCTTCTATAACCTTGTATATATATTTAAACATGACATATTGCCAAAATCTTGAATTGCTTATATCACAAATTTACGCGTTACTATTATTGCCCGATCTACTATCGTCCGATAACACCTGAAGTTTGGCGAAAAAAATATTTTACGTACAATTTTTAAACATCTACGCCAAATAAAAGCAAAAGGTATTGGGCTGATTAACATAATCTTTAATCAGGCGATATTAATTATAGGACGTCGAATTTCCCCAAAAAATTTCTTGTAACAGTGAAATTTGGAGAGGTAGAACTGCCTCTGCCGGTGAAAAAAAGCCAAGATATGTTTTACCGTGCCGTTGCCACGGTGTATTGTGGTGTTGTTATATCATCTTTTCGGCCGTGATCCCCTGGGCCCTGGTTATCGGTAGCTGGCTTCCATCCGCGCCGAGGGATCAGCCTCCAGCCCGTATCGTTTCATTTTTTTGTACAAAGTGGTGCGATTAATCTCCAGCATTTCCGCGGTGTGCTGGCGATTCCAGTTGTTTTTCCGCAAAGCCATCTCGATTATCTTCTTTTCCGGTTCTTCCAGTGCCTCCCGTAGACACATCGGATGATATTCCAGGCCCTGACCCTCAGCGGCGTATTCAATAATATGGCTGGGTAAATCCTCAACGGTTATGCTGCCGTTTCTACTGAGGACCACCGCCCGCTCCACCACGTTTTCCAGCTCGCGAACATTGCCCGGCCAATTATATTTTTCCAGACATTCCAGCACTTCTTCGCTAAAGGCGGTCTTCTTTTTGCCGTGCTTGAAGCACATATTATGCAGGAATTTTTCTGCCAGCAACGGAATGTCGGTAATCCGCTGGGCCAAAGCCGGCAGTTCGATGTTTACCACATTAATCCGATAATATAAATCCTCCCGGAATCGGCCTTCCTTGACTTCTTCCCGCAGATCGGTATTGGCAGCCAGGATCACCCGCACATCGACCGTTTTCGTTTCGTTGCTGCCCACCGGCTCAAATTGTCTTTCCTGCAGGACACGCAGCAATTTTACCTGCAGAGCGGGGCTGGCCGAGTTGATTTCGTCCAGGAACAGCGTGCCGCCGTCCGCCGCCAGAAATTTGCCCTGTTTGTTGGTCATCGCTCCGGTAAAGGAGCCTTTCACATGACCGAACAGTTCGCTTTCCAGCAGGGTTTCCGGCAGGGCGCCGCAGCTTAATTCCACAAAGGGTTTATTGCTCCGCGCCGATCGTTGATGAATCGCCCGCGCTACCATGCTTTTGCCGGTGCCGCTTTGTCCGGTGATCAGCACCGTCGCCTTGCTGTCCGAGACGGCTTCGATCAGGTCGAAGACCTTGAGCATCTTATAGTCATGGCCAACAATATTTTCCAGACCGTACTGATGGTGCAGTTGTGCTTTGAGATTATGATTTTCTTCCAGCAGTGACTGCTGCTCCATCGCCCGTTTAACGATAATTCTTATCTCGTCATCAACAATTGGTTTCGTCAGGTAATCATAAGCGCCCATCTTGATCGCTTCCACCGCGCTTTCGATAGTGCCGTACCCGGTAATGACAATGGTCACGATTTCCGGATAGTTCTTGCGGATCACCCGTAAAAGTTCGAATCCGTCCGCCCCGGGCATATTGACATCGGCGATAACCAGATTATATCTTTGTTTTTCCAGCTCTTTCAGGGCGTCTTTGAAGCTGGACGCCCCCTGACACTGATAGCCTTCCAGCCGGAGAAATTCGCTCAGTGAATCACGTATGATTTGATCATCATCTACCACAAGTATCCGTACCGCTACCATGATTACCTACATGCCTTTCTATGGGTGCTCTCTCTCCCATCCATCATTTCTGCCCCCGGTTCTCTCCCTTTCCCTGAATATTTCAAAAGTTGCGTAAAAAACTATTTTTTCAAACTCGATACTCCTGCGGGAATAATATAACGGGTTTTTGTTTTATCATTTGTCTGCCTTTTTCCAGCTGGTATGTTCCAGCGGTATGCTTACCGTGAACCGGCATCCGCCGGCGGGTAGATTTTCCGCCTGGATTTTTCCGTTATATCTTTCGATGATATCTTTACTGATAGCCAGCCCCAGGCCGGTGCCTTTGCCCGCCTTTTTGGTGGTATAGAAGGGCTCGAAGATTCGCGCCAGGGTTTCGGGCGGGATGCCCGGTCCGGTGTCGGTAAATTGGATGAACATATTTTCATCGTCACAGAGGGTTTTCACCGCTAGTTTCCCGCCCTGCGACATGGCGTCGATGGCATTTTTAATCAGATTGCAAAATACCTGATAGAGATTGCCGCTGCGGATATTGGGCATGGGCTGCTGATATTGGCGGATGAATTTTATATCTTTAGCCGCCGTCTGCCCTTCCATATTTTTGAGGGCATCCTCGACGATTTTGTTGATATCGGCTTCCTCAAACGTGGAGTAGGTGCTGCGGGAGTATTCCAGCAATTCGCTGATGATCTGCACCATGCGCAGCAGACCTTTGCGGGATTCCTGCAGATAGTGCTGGATTTGATTGACTTCTTTCTGTTCTGCCAGCCGCTTGGCCAGATTAATATAGCGGAGGATACCATCCAGTGGATTGTTCAGTTCATGAGCCACCCGGGCGGCCAGTTTGCCCACCGCCGCCAGCCGTTCCGCCGCGGCCAGATCATTTTCCATCAGCACCTTATTGGTTATATCTTCCATCAGCAGGATGCCGCCGATCAGGTTATCGGTGTTTTCTTCGGTCAGAGGGGTGCAGATAATATGCAGCACGCTATTTTGACTATGGTGATGGTATTTGACATTTTCGAAGATGCGGGGCTTTTTCTCGGCCAGTGCCTGATGCAGCAGTTCATCCCAGGCGGGCTCCATCGCGGTTTCCGTGCCGAACGCCAGGGCCTCGGCGATATTATCCGTTGCTGCCAGCATTCTTTTAGCACGCGGATTGCGATCGGTGATGTTAAGTTGCAGATCGAAGGCTACCACGCCGAGGGGCATGATATTGATTAGCCTCTGGGCGGTGCGATCAAAATGCAGGGCGTCATAACTGGCCATGGCCTGCAACGGTTCTGTTATATTATTATGAGACTGCGTCACCATATACCGTTGATCTACGTTAATCGAATAATATAGACTTATTCTTCGAGTAGCTGATAAATAATTGGGAAAAATGCAACTTCTACTCTCATCTCCACTATCTATTGATACAATTTTAGCTCTTTCATGTCAAGGACAAACGTTGAAAATTTGCAACATTTTACGGGAAAAATGTTATCGCCAGACAACAGAAAAAATTATGACGATTGCAACGATGCGGTAAGATGGGGAATATTTTAAAGTGGCGAAAGCTGGTATCCTCTAAAAATAGAGATAAATATCGCTGTGGAAAAATCGTTTTTGAACGCGAAATCCTTGTTTTAAGCGAGAAAACCGTGGTCACATTTATTGATTTGTGGTTTTTAAACCTTATAAGTGATTTTATTTTAACCAGATTTTCGAAGATAGTTTGTTATATTGTCAAGCAAACAGGTAATATAAACGCGTTTTTGTTAATATGGGAAAGATGTAACGCTTTTACGTCAGCAGGAAGTGTAAACGCATTGGCAAGCGGGAGATAAAATCTATCTGATAGCCGGACTACCAGCGTTTTTTCCACCATAGAACCCCTACCAGGGTTGCGGACATCGCCGCCATTAGGGTAATTATCCAGAAGGCATGCATGTGTTCGGCAAGAGGGATGCGGACATTCATTGAGAAGATGCTCACCACCAGGGTGGGCAGCATAATGGCAATCGTGATCAGGGTAAGAGCTTTTATTCTGATGTTCAGGTTATTGCTCACAATGGAAGCGCGGGCATCCATTAAACTGGCCAGCACCTGGGAGTAGATTTCGGTCTGGCCGCGGCATTGATTGTTTTCGATCAGAATGTCATCGAGGTATTCCGTATTTTCCTGGCTAAAGCCGATTTTGGCGGCGTTATTTTTTAGTTTCTCGATGACCACGCCGTTGGAATTGATGGCGTTGAGGTAATAAACCAGGCTTTTTTCCAGGGTAAACAGATTTAACAAATGCTTGTTTTCCATCGACGTGTTTATCTTTTGTTCCAGCTCGTTGGAAACCATGTTAATGCCTCTGAGGTGCTCGACGAAGTGCGAAATGGCCCGGTAAATCAGTTTCAGGAGCACGTCTTGAATGGACTGGATCTTCAGCGACGCCTTGCCGTCGAAAAGGGGGGCATCTTCCGCCAGCACGATTACCAGGCGGTCTTTGAAAAAGAAAATACCCGTCGACACCACCTTGAACAGAAAATCCTCTTCTTGGCGATAGTGCTTGGGCCTTTTAAATATCATCGCCACGTGCTCGGGCTCAAACTCAAGCCGGCTTAGCTCGTCCGGGTCCAGGGATGAGGCCAGGGTATGCTCATCTATCTTTAGTTGTTCCACCAGATACTTTTTTTCATTTTCATCCGGAGTGACGTAGATAAAGACCGAAGCGATGTTGTCTTCACTTTCGATCAGCTTGCCTTTGTCTATTTGTAGTTTTCTCAGCATTTTTCATCACACCTGGCATTGTAACTTACCGGATAGCTGCTAAAGTCGGTATTAGAACCTGCTTTGTGGTTTTTTGCCAAGGTAAAATTTTATGGCAGTTTTCATCTGCCGGCAGATTTAATCATCGGGTCAAGCCGGCTATTCATAGAGAGAAGTTTCGTAGTATTTGTCGAACGCCTCTGCGAAGTCGTAAACCCCGTCGAAATCTTCCAGGCGGTCGGCGGGCTCTTTTTGCATCCAGCCGTGGTTGACCAGAAGAAAAACTATCTCGCCGAAATCGCGGGTGGTGGTGATGTGCCAGTTTTGCAGCACCTGCCGGGCCATGAATCCCCACTTTTTCAAGGCCAGGGCTCGCAGGCCCTGGCAGAGTTGGGCCCCGCTGATGTGCCGGGGCTTATCGGGATCGCTGCGGGCAGGCTTGAGCTGTTCCACGGTGAAGCTTAGGCCCTGGCGGACAAAATTGACGGCGTCCACGGGGTAGCGCGGGTCTTGAGCCACTATCTCTTCGATCGATTTTGCCGGTCGTTCCATAACTTTACTTTATAATACCCCCAAAAATAATTATGTAAGTTTAAAGAATTAATTTTCAATGCTCACGGGATTAAAATAGTTTTCGCTTATTGGACCCGCTGACCGGGTTGGGCCCCTTCATCGACGGACAGGACGAAGATATCCTTTCCGCCGGCCCCTGCCGCCAGGATCATGCCCTCCGACACTCCGAATTTCATTTTCCGCGGGGCCAGATTAGCCGCCATGATCATCAATTTGCCCACCAGTTGCTCCGGCTGATATGCCTGCCGGATGCCCGCCAGCACCGTTCGGGTTGCGCCGCCGATGTCCAGCTCCAGCCGCAGCAGCTTATCCGCCCCTTCCACCAGCTCCGCTTTTATCACCCGGGCAATTCGCAAATCCACCTTCATGAATTCTTCGTAGCTGATCTGGGGGCTGATGGGATTTTGTTCCAGCGGCGACGGTTGGGATTTTGCCGCCGCGGCTTGTTGGCTTTCTTTACTTTCTTCGATCATGTCTTGCGCCTTTTTGATATCTACTCGTTCCACTAAACGTTCGTATGGTCCGATTTCATGATTTTCCAGCAGGCTCTCGCTGTCCTGCCACTTTAACGGTTCGATCCGCAGTATATTTTCCACCTTCCGGGCGAACTGCGGCAATATCGGCTTAAGGTAGATGGTAAGCAGGCGTACCGCGTTGAGTGTGGTGCTGAGGGTCGCGCGTACATGTTCCGGCTCAGACTGGACCATGTTCCAGGGTTTACGCTGGTCGATGTAGCGATTGACCGCATCGGCCAGACCGCAGATGGTCCGAATGGCGTTGGCATAATTGCGTGAGGTAAGGTCGCCGGCGATGGACGGGGCTTTGCCCTGAATTTCCGCCAGCAGTGCCTGGCCCTGGCTGCATGGTTGGCCGATGCGGGACTGGAGCTGCTTATGCAGCATGGTTGCCGAGCGGGAAGCTAGATTCGCCAGATTGCCTACCAGGTCGCTGTTGACTCGCTGGACGAAATCGGTCACGTTCAGGTCGATATCTTCGGTCCCCGGCCCCAGTTTGCACGCGTAATAGTAGCGCAGGTACTGTGGGTCGAGATGCTTAAGATAAGTTGCGGCGGTGATAAAGGTGCCGCGCGACTTACTCATCTTCTCGCCGTTGACCGTCAGAAAGCCGTGGATGAACAGGCTCGTAGGGGTGTTGAAATCCGTTCCCATCAGCATAGCCGGCCAGAACAGGGCGTGAAAATAAGTGATGTCTTTGCCGATGAAATGATAAATCTCGGTATTCCGGTCGTGCCAATAGTCGTCGAAATTCAGCCCCTTCTTTTGACAGTAATTCATGGTACTGGCTATGTAGCCGATGGGGGCGTCCAGCCAGACGTAAAAGTATTTATCTTTCTCCCCGGGGATTAAGAAGCCGAAATAAGGGGCGTCGCGGGAGATATCCCAGTCGCGTAATCCCTGATTGAACCATTCCTGTAGTTTGTTCTGCACCTGCTGATGCACGCGGTTTTGGCCCAGCCACTTTTGGAGTTTTTCGCTGAAGTCAGCCAGGCGGAAGAAATAATGCCGCGATTGCCGCCGGACCGGGCTTTGTCCGCAGATACTGCAATTCGCGTCCTTTAGTTCTACTGGGGTATAGGTCGCGTGGCATTCCTCGCAGGAGTCGCCGTACTGGTCTTGCGCCCCGCAGCGGGGGCAGGTCCCGCGGATAAAGCGGTCGGGTAGAAAAATCTTGTCCTGCGGGCAGTAGGCCTGCTCTACCTCGCGGGTGACAATATGGTCCGACTGCTGCAAACGCTGGAAAATGGTTTCGCTGAGCTGGCGGTTTTCCGGCGAATGGGTGGTATAATAGTTATCGAACGCGATATCGAAGCCGGCGAAGTCACGCTGATGTTCCACATTCATACTTTCGATGAGTTTTTCCGGGCTTATTCCTTCGCTGCGGGCCCGGATCATCACCGGTGTGCCGTGGGTATCGTCCGCGCAGCAGTAAATACAATTATGTCCCTGCATCTTTTGAAAGCGGACCCAGATATCTGCCTGGATATATTCGACCAGATGGCCGATATGGATGGGGCCGTTGGCATAGGGCAGGGCCGCCGTTACCAGCATTCTTTTGGGCATATAATCCTGCAAGTTGTTAGATTTTTTTTATTTCTTCCCCGATGGTAGGGGGTTTTTTTGTCGGCGGTTTCCCCCGCCGGTTAATTAGCGGAGGGATTTTGCTTTTCATCTATATTGTTTTGCTTCCTGTCGGTGTTTTGCTCCTTCTCAGCGGCGTTATCGGGGGCGACAAACTTCTTTTTTCTCCGTCGTCGTCGTCGTTTTCTGGCGTTTCGCTCTGGCGTATCCTTCGGGGCATCCGGACCACCGGATGATTCAGCCACTGGTTCAGCCGGTGGCGGGGATTCTGCGGCTGATGGGGCAGTACCAGCTTGAACCGGTTTGCCCGGCTGGGTTTCGGCAGGCTTTTTCGGATGGTAATTTTGCTCCAGGATCTCGTCAACGTTGATAGCGATGACACTGCCGTTGTCCAGGTTTATTTTTACCAGTTGGGTTATTATCTGGGAATCGGCCACGGTGCCCGCTCCCTGTTCGGTAAGCACCACGGAGCCTTTTCGCGGTAGCTTCCTTACCAGCTCGGAATAGACCTCGTCTTCATAGCGGAGGCAGCATTTTAATCGGCCGCATCGCCCGGAGATTTTCGAGGGGTCCAGGGTTGCCTTTTGCTGCTTAGCCATTCGCATATTCACCGGCTGAAGCACCTTGAGAAAGTTCTTACAACAACATTCTCGTCCGCAGGTTTCGAAATCCGCTATCAAACGGGCTTCGTCGCGGGCGCCGATTTGCCGCATTTCGATATGGGTTTGGTATTCACGGGCCAGGGTTTTTACCAGCTCCCGAAAATCAACCCTGCCGTCAGCCATGAAATAATAGATGATACGATCGCCGCCGAAAAGATGCTCCGTGCCCACCAGCTTCATGGGTAAGTTGAGCTCTTCGATCAGGTTTTGGCAATATGACAATTCCTGATAAGAATTTTTATCCAGATGCCGCTGTTCATTTAGGTCCGCCGTGGTAGCGAAACGAACCACTCTGCCTTGAGAGTTTAGGGTATAATCCGGCCCGTTAGCGGTACAGTAGCGGTCGATTTTTTCCTGGCTGATGGTGCAAAATCCACGGTTATGACAAAATGGCGAGACAATTTCGCCGATTTCCAGGCCACGCTCCGTCTGGATAACCACATGCGTAACGTTGGTGGGAATTTCCCTTTCGGTATGGTGGAAAATACCAATCAGCCCCATCTTGCCATAGCGGACCAGCATCGTACGTTGACGTTTTATGCCATGGTGGGCTGGCGCAGCGGCTGGCTCTTTGGGTTTTTTTATTTCTTCTATCATCGAATTTAAGTCAGGGTATTCAATTTCTCCTAACTAGCTCCTTACCAATATATTATACCGCACCTATTTAAATTTTGCACGAAAAGTATTGTTTTAGTCATTGTCAATTAAGTACTTATCTTCTTCTGAGAGCGCACTTTTGAATAGGTGCGGTATATATCTCTTAAAACCGGCAGGTTGGATGATGCTGGGGCTATAAATCAGCGCCAACCAGAGCATAATTTACACATTTTAACAGAAAAGCCTCAAATATCAATGTAGGATTTGCATTAGCGTGCATTTGCCTTTGGGCCTGCCAGGCGGCGTGGATGATCTTGCTGCACGCGTAAGTATCATATTTTTCCGCCAGTTTAGCCAGCGGTATCGGTTGATCTGGTGGTATGGAGAATCGCGGCGGGCTGGTGGGGGTAATGCCGATTTGCATGGCGGTATTGAAGGCATGAGCAATGATCTCCAGCAGGTATAGCTGGATTGTTCGCAAGGCATCCGCCGCTGAGCGATCGGGTCGATTTTTGAGATATTCCGCACTATAGGTCTTGGCTTGCTCGATGAGCCACTGGGCCAGGGAAAGAGCGGTTTCGTAGCTTAATTGCGCCAGTTGGTTGACAAGCTCGCATTTCGCTTCATATATTTTTGATTGTGCCAGTTCCAGGGCCACTCCCAGCCGGCCGCCTGAGAAATCGGCCCAGTAATTCGCCTGGGGGTCATCGATGCCGGCTGTTTTTAGCTTTTCCGTGACGAAATCTTTCGCCAGTGCCGCGAAGCGGACTAATTGGCAACGGGAGCGGACCGTCGGCAGCAGTAGTTCGATATGCGAGGTGATCAGGATTAGAAAGGTGCCCTGCGGTGGTTCTTCCAGGGTTTTAAGCAGGGCATTTTGGGCGGGGGTGTTCATGGCTTCTGCCTGGTCGATGATAAACACCCGGGCTTGATGGCGGCTGGGGTAGGTGCCCGACGGTTCGATGACGAATTCCCGGATAACGTCGATGGGCAGGGCGATTACCTGCCGCTCACGCTGTTGGCTGGTATAGCCGGATAGTTCTTTGCTGATTATATGCAGGTCAGGATGAGTTTCTGCCTGGACCAGGTGACAATCTTCACATTGATCGCACGTATCGTCAATTTCGGTTAGATGGGTGGAGGATTTATCCCTGCCGGGTGTAAGAGTCCTGCGAATGGGCTTACGGCACAGCAGCAACTGTGCCCACCGGCGGGCCAGCAGACTTTTGCCCACCCCTTCCGGTCCGTAGAAAATATAGCTATGGGGCAGGCGTTGCGATCGTCTGGCACGTTGCAGCCGATCGATGGCCGGCTCTTGTCCGATGCAGTCAAGGATTGACATAATGGCTGATGACCTCGCGGATTTGCTGATGCACTTCATTAACGGAGCCGGCCCCGTCCACCACGTGGAAATTTGCCTCTTGGCTCGCCAGTTCCAGAAAGGCCTGGCGGACCTGCTGATGGTAGGTGGGGGATTTATTTTCCATGCGGTCCAGTGACCGGCCGATGCGGGCTAATCCCAGCCCGCTGGGAAGGTCAATTATGATGGTCAGGTCCGGCCAGACCCGCTCCAGTGCCGCTTCGGCGACAGCGAGTACCATTTGCGGACCGATTTTCCCCGCCGCCGCCTGGTAGGCCAGCGTGCTGGAGAGCCAGCGGTCGCAGATTACGCATTCACCTGCCGCCAGGGCGGGGCCGATGCATTCATGATAGAGCTGGCAGCGGCTGGCCATATACAGTAGTACTTCGGTGCGGACGGACATTTTAGCGCTGTTGTGGTCCAGGAGGATACGGCGGACCTGTTCGCCGATAGGGGTGCCGCCGGGATCGCGGGTGAGGATGACCGTGCCGCCTTGTTTTTTGATAAAGTCGGTCAGCAGTTTGGTTTGGGTGCTCTTGCCGCAGCCGTCAGGCCCGTCCAGGACGATGAATTTTCCTTTGAGGTTGGCGATATTCATAAGGAACATCATAAGGCAGAGCGAGAAAATGTCAACGTTGCGAAAAATTGTTCCGATGCGACTGCGACTATAATAAGGTATCCCCCCATCAACACCGGAAATCTGGCATGCAACATTATTATTATAAAATTGCCAAAAACTTTTCAAAAAAAGAAAGGGCTGAAAGTAGAACTCCCAGCCCTTCCTGTCGAAAAATTTTCCGTCACCCAAACTACAATCCCGGCCCTAGCCAATGCTCAGCAAAAATAGCCAGATCCACCAAATCGACAATACCATCTAAGTTCAGGTCCGCGGTAGAATGGCTGTTCGGATCCATGGCATTGGTGGTCAGCTCAAAAGCCAGGTCCCAGCTCTCGCCCTCCGGTCCTTTAAGTGGAGTTCCCATGACCCAGACGGCGCCGAGCGCAGGCGGCCAGGTGGCATCTCCAAGAGCGGTTATAGAGGCTGCGTCATCTTGGAAGTAGTGTGGTCTGCTCTTCCAGCCGAAGGGGAATTCCACTGTCACTCCCGGCGGGTAAATCGACGCGATACTCAGCCAGTATATCCTGCCGTTGGGGTCAGGATGCAACGGATCGTTGGGTTCTTGATGGAACCACTCATCTTGTGAGAGGAACTGGGCGAACTGGAAACAGGCCTCGTTCTTACGGTCGGGCCGATCAAACGGATCTACATCGTAGCCCGCAAAGTTCCAGACCCAGTTGTCGCAGTAGTTTTCCCAGATAAGTTGACCCGGATGGCTGAAGTTGTTGGGGTCGCTCGGATCCGCCGGCACATCGGTCCAGATGCCTATATGGAAGGCCGTAGGTACA
>Ga0209269_1000234_pt1 | contig 68602 bp, 63 predicted proteins | sample MTBAKMMethaMetaG_FD_187455 | JGI IMG/M metagenome (GOLD analysis project Ga0209269, IMG submission 187455) | Enrichment culture microbial communities from Arthur Kill intertidal strait, New Jersey, USA, that are MTBE-degrading - MTBE-AKM (Arthur... | ecosystem: Environmental > Aquatic > Marine >...
GCTGCAGAGGGATTCGAGGCAGGAGGCGATGCTCTCTTCCTCGTTGTAGGTCGGGACAATCACCGAGATCACGATATCAACTCCTTATAGAGGTTCACATGGAGATCGGCCACCCTCCCGATGTCGAAGCGATCGGTGAAGGGGCGCGATGCGGCGGCGTGTCGCCTGATGAGCGGTTCATCCTCGACGACCGCCCCGGCCCCGTTGAGGTCGTCGAAGAAGATGGCGGCGCCCTCGAAGTTCTCGGTGAACTCCGGTATCCTGCGGGCAAGCACGGGAACGCCGCTCGCCATGGATTCGAGGATGACCATCGGAAGGCCCTCGGCAAAAGACGGCATGAAGAAGAGGTCGGCGCTGCAGTAAGCCGCCGTGATGTCCCGGACAAAACCGGTGAAGATGACGTTCTTGCCGCATTTGCTCTTCTCCTTCTCGATCCGTTTGTAGTCCTTGGAGAAGGAGCCGTACGGGAACCCGCCGACCCAGACGAACCTGACGTCCGGGTGCTCCTTTGAAAGTGCGATAAAATCGTAGATGCCCTTCCGCGGCGTCTGTTGCGCCACGGTAAGCACCACCCGCTCCTCATCGCCGATGCCGTACTCTCTGCGGAATGCGGCGCGCTTTTCCAGGTCGGGCTTGAATCGCTCCCGGTTCACGCCGTTGGGAATGAGGGTCGTCGGGACGTCGGGCGCCATCTCGCGCACCTCCTGGTCGTTCGGGCCGGAGATCGTGATGATGTGGTCGAACCCCCGGTAGATCCCCGGATAGAAGTGATTCACCGTATTGGAGAAGGCAAGGTTGCCGTTGTTGAGGCGGGGGGTGGAGTGGGCGGTGAGCACCTTGACGCCGCGGCTGTACTTCTTGTTTGCCAGGGCGAGCGGGCCGAAAGTGTGGTAGTGGACGACGTCGTAGTCGTAGCCGTGGGAGTTCCAGGCGAGATCCAGGGCTTCATTTTCGGCGAGTTTTACGGCGAGCATCCGTGCCAGGGTTGCGCACCCGATATACTTGAAAAAAAGCATATCTTCGACGAAAAAGTTCACCTTCATCGGCGCTCTCCGGCATAGTCGAGGACGTGGCGGATGCACCCGTCCATGTTCAGGTACTCGAACTCGGCGAAACGGCCCAGGAGGTCGATCCCGATCCCATCGAAGAACTCCCTGACGACCCTGATGTTCTTCTGGTAGGCGAGATCGTAGATGACGTAGGCATATTTCTGCCGCTCGACTGAGGCGTAGACGACCTCGTCCTGGGAGGCGATCGCTCCCATCTTCACAAGTCCCTCGATCGTGTGCTCGACGAGGGCGTCGTCGCTCATCCGAGACGCCTCGTCACCCTCCCGGTAGGTGATCTCGGCAAGCACCGAGGTGCACCCTGCGGGGGCGTTGGCGTCGCTGTAGCCCGAGGGGAAGGAGATGCGGTTGAAGAGCCCGATCTCCTCCTGCGGCACATACACCCACGAATACGGCAGGGTCGCCCCTCTGATCCCGATGCAGACGCAGGCGACGGCGTTGTATTTCAGTGCCCCGCAGGCCTCGGCCACGGCCGCAGGCACCTCGTCAAGGCAGGGGATGAGCGCCTGCAGGGGTATTGTGGCGACGCACCGGTCGGCGACGATCTCCTCGTTCCCGTCGCTGACGACCCACCTGCGGTCTTCCCGCTGCCTCACCGAGCGGACGACGAACCCGGTCTTTATGGCGTCCTCGACCGGGGCGGCGATCGCCCGCACCAGCGCCTCGATCCCGCCGGCCTGGGGGTACGAGAAGACCGACTGGTGGGTGTAGCCCTCGGTCTCGATCCCGATCGCCGACCTGATCACGTCCTCGACCGGCGGCATCGGCACCCTTCCTTCCATCCAGTGCGCCGACATCTCTTCAGGCGGGAACTTCCAGATCTTCCGGTTGTACGGGACCATGTAGCACTCGGCGATCCCCTTTCCAAAGGTGGCGACGATCCAGTCCCTGAAGTTTGTCGGGGGGGCGACCTCCCCTTTTTCGACCGCGATCAGGTTTTTGACGAACTCGTTGATGCAGAAGAAGAGGTCGTCTTTCGGCAGGTCGGAAAGCCCGTTTTCAAACGGGTATTTGACGTAGCGTCCTTTGTAGAATATTTTGGTCCGGCGTTCCCGCTCGGTGCGGTTCTCGTCGAGCACCTCCTTCATGAAGGTGAGCACCGCTTCGTCGCGGGAGAAGATGATGTGCGACCCACCGGTGTCGAAGGTGAAGCCGTTGCTCAGTTTCGACCGGCAGAGCCCACCGTAATCGGGTTCCGCCTCCAGGACGATCACGTCTTCCCCCCGCTCCCGCAGCAGCCGGGCGAGCGTCACCCCGGTAAGCCCGCCGCCCAGTATCGCCGTTTTCACGGCATATAGGTGTGCGGTGGAGTGATTTATGGTTGTTGATTTTCATAAAATTCATCGTGGTATACAGTGGCATCGTGAAAAGAGAATTCAGAGGTGAAAAATGAATATATTGCGCATTTAATTAAAATCGTTTGAAATCTTCACATTGAGATGGATACTTTGTAGATTGTGTATCTGTTATGTAATATTCGCTTCCCTGAAATTCCATCAGAACATGCCGCAATCATTTTTTCAGCACGCTGTCACTGAATAACTTCTGAGCAGTGATATCGTCGATTTTCGCCAAACCCTGCCGAAGATTATAGTGCCCCTCTGGATTAAATTCACAAGCCGTACAATTGTAAATTTAAAAAAAATGGTACAAAAATGGGTTTGTTGTTCGTATCGTCTAAAATCGAATATAGTTCGTTGATGGGTTTAGCAGTCGAATTGATGTATATTTTTTATATATTCTTATTTTAAAAATACAAATATCTTATCAAATGTATTATATATCAAAATATTATATATAAAAACACCGGATTTTCAGGATGGTGCTGGGACGATGAGGTATTTTAAAGAGATTTTTCTGTTTTTATTGTTGTGTATAGCAGTCGCCGCCGGAACAGCGCCCGTCTCGGCGGCAGTACATACCGTGCCCGGAGACTTCGGGACGATACAGGCGGCCGTCGACACCGCCGTCGCCGGGGACACGATCGTCGTCTCGGGCGGCCCGTATGAAGAACAGGTCGTTGTGGATAAGGAACTGCTCCTTTCCGGGACCGGAGCCCCGGCGATCGACGGCGGTCTGGTGACCGGGACCAGCACCCTGACACTCGCCGCGGAGAAGATCGTCGTGGAGGGGTTCACGATCACCCGAGGAAGGAACAATGGCGTTCTGGTCAGCGCAGGGAACACCACCATCAGGAACTGCAACATCAGCGGCAACCGGGGCATCGCCGTCTCGGTCGGTGCGGTCGCAGGCACCGTGATCCACGACTGCTCGATTATCGGCAACTACGGCTCGTCGGCTTCGGGCATACGCCTTGACGGGTCATCGAATACCAGAATTGCCAACTGCACCATCATTGACAACAACGTCATGAGTATCGACTTGGACGCCGTCACCGACACGACCATCCACAACAACACCCTCTCAGGTGCCGGGTGGCACAACCTGTATCTCGTATCCTCCTCTACGGGAACCGAGGTCACCGACAACCGCATTGCCGGGGCACTTTACGGGGCGGGCATTTATCTCAGTAATTCGAACTTCAACACCATCACGGAAAATACCGTCACCAATAACAGCGAGGGCGGCATCGTCATCAGCACATCCGACGACGTCACCGTCTCGGGCAACACCGTCAACGGGAATAGCCTCTACGGCATCATACAGACCTGGTCGGATCGCAACACCATCACCGGCAACATCGTCGAGGCCAACCCCTCGCTGTATGAAGCCGCCCTTTTCCTCGATTATGCCGACGATAGCGTGGTCGCCGACAACATCCTCAGGGACCACGACCTGCGGGGACTGTACCTGAACTACGGTGAAAACGATACCTGCACGAACAACACGATGACCGGCAACCGCTACAACTTCGGTGTCGTCGGAGACCGGGCACGCTACTACGACCACCGGATCGACGACAGCAACACCGCCGACGGAAAGCCCATCGTCTACCTGCGCGGTGATACGGGGGGTGTCATAGACGGTTCGTCCAATGCCGCCACTGTGTACTGCATCGACTGCACCGGCACTGCCATCGCGAACCTCACCATGACCGACACCCCCTGCGGGATCGTTTTCTGGAATACCAGCGCGGCATCAGTCACCAACGTGAGCGTCACGGGCTGCGAGGACGGCATCGCGCTCTATGCCAGCGATAGCAACACGATAAACTTCTCCAGTTTCGACGCCGACGACAGGGGAATTTACCTTGACGGCGACTCCGACGCAAACCGCTTCTACCTCAACACCGTCGCCGGCGGGAGTGCGGACGTCTCTTCTGCCGCGAACGACACCTCGTGGAACACCGCGACCGAACTGCTGTATTACTATTCCGGCTCGGAGTGCACCGGCCATCTCGGCAACAACTGGAGCAGATACAGCGGAATCGATGTGGGCGGAAACGGCGTGGGCGACACGCTGTTTGCCATCGCCACCGACAACGACGATGACTATCCGCTCGTCGCCCCCCACACCGCCTACACCTTCGCGCAGAACCAGCCCCCGATCGCTGCGTTCTCGTGGAGCCCGCTCTGGCCCGACACCGCCGATACTATCCAGTTCACCGACAGATCCGTCGACCCCGACGGGACTATCGTCTCGTATGAGTGGGACTTCGGCGACGGAGGCAGCGCGAGCGTCCTGGACCCGCAGCACCGGTACGGAGCCGCAGGTTGGTACACTATCGTCCTGAACGTGACCGACGACCGGGGAACGACGGACAACGTTTCGGCAAACCTCTTCGTCCATGAAACCGGCCCGATGACCATATGGGTGCCCGACAACGTGACGACGATCCAGGGGGCCGTCAACGCCGCCCGTGACGGGGACACCATCCTGGTCCGACCTGGCACCTACCCCGAACAGGTCGTCATCAATAAGAGCGTCACGCTTACCGGCCTGGAGATGCCAGCCCTGGACGCCCTCGGCGGGACCGGCTTTGATATCACGAGCGCAAACTGCGTGCTCGAAGGGTTTAACGTCGTCAACGCCACCGGGTATGATGCAGCCGGTGTACGGGTCGCCGCCGACGGTGCCACCGTCCGAAACATGAGCGCCGCGGACGGGTTCTCGGGCATCTCCTGCAACGGAGCCGCGGGCGGCGTCCTGCAGAACAACACCTGCACCGGGAACGAATACAGCGGCATCCTGCTCGTCGCCTCGGAGGGGATGACCGTCCGCAACAACACCTGCACCGGGAACGGGGCGTACGCCTCCGAAGGCGGACAGGGCTACGGGATCAAACTCATTGGCTCGCCGGCAAACATACTCTACTTCAACCGGCTCGACAACATGGACGGGACACTCCCCGGTCTCTATCACAATGCATTCGACTCGAGCACGACCCTGCCCGCAAGCACCTGGTACAGCGAAGCACTGCATCGGGGCAACTGGTACTCAGACTACTACGGCACCGACGACAACCACGACGGAGTGGGTGATACGCCCTACACCATCGCAGCCTACGCGTCCTCCGAGCCCAATCGCGACCTCTACCCCCTGATGAACGAGACCGCCGCACCCGACTATCCACCGATCATCGACGATATCCAGGTCGGCGCCGTCACGGCGAACTCGGCGGGGATCTCCTGGAAGATTTCAAACGCCGTTCCCTGCGATAACCGGGTATGGTACGGAACCGATCCGTCCCTTACCGGCGGGACATGGTCGGCCTGGATCAATACAACCGTGACGCCGTCGGTGACGCTCGCCGGTCTTGCCAGGAACACGACCTATTACTTCCGATGCTACTCGCAGAACGTCGAGAACGCGAGTGCGAACAGCACCGGCAGCACCGGATCGTTCGACACGCTCGAACGCCGGCCCGGGATCATCACCGTCGACGACGACGACCAGGACGTCCCGGTCCCGCCGGCGAATTATTCGACCATTCTCGCCGCCCTCGCCGCGTCCATGAATGGGGACACGATCCTGGTCTATCCGGGGAACTACACCGGCTACCATGAAGTCTCGACATCGGTCAACCTGACCGGCATCGGCTGGCCGGTCGTGAACGGCAGCCCCGACAACCCCATCAGCCGGATCGGCGACGTCTTCGCGTTCAGGGCGGACGACTGCATCCTCCAGGGATTCGCGATCGAGGACGGGTGGTGGCATAACCAGTCTGGAATCTTCGGGACCACCGATTCCGCCGCCGTCCGGATCGGCTACGCAGTCTACCACATCGATCTGAATCGCTGGGATTTCGGGCGCGCGGACAACGTCACCGTCAGGAACAACCGGATAGAGGATGCGAATTACGGGATTATCCTCGACCCATACTCGAACGGCAACACCGTCGAGGGCAATACCGTCAACCAGACAAAATGCGGCGTCTGGCTCTGGTACGCCCTGAACACCGACTTCACCGGCAATACCGTGACCAACTGCGATCGGGAACTGCTCCAGAGCACCTACCGTTCTTCAGGCGCCGGCAGCCGCACCACGAACAACCGGATCGAGGGCAATACCTTCGACACGGGCGGCGCCGTCACCATCACCGGCACCAGCGGCAATATCGTCGCCGACAACACCCTGCTGAACCATGCGACGATCGCTCTGTGGGGCGATGAAAACATCGTCGAGAACAATACCGTCGCCGGCCCCTGCGAGACCGACGATGCCGGGATACAGATCGGCGGGGACGGCAACATCGTCCGGGACAATATTGTTTCGAACCAGAAGTTCGGCATCATGCTCGAAACGGACGCAGACAATCTGGTGATGAACGGCAACACCGTCACCGGGTGCACCTACGGGTTCGGGTTTGCCGGCCAGATCGGTTATCTCAGCAGCAGGGCGGCCCGCAACACGATCGACACGACGAACACCGTCGACGGAGATCCGATCTACTGGATCGTCGGCGAGACCGGGGAGGTCTACAACTACGGGACGCTCTCGCCCGCACCTGGTTATCTGGCCGTCATCGGGTGCCGGGACATCCTGGTCGAGGACTTTTATCTGGAGCAGAACGCCCAGTCGATCCTGATCTGTCGGTCGGAGAACGTGACGCTCGACCGGGTCACCGCCCACGGAAACGCCTTCCAGGGGATACTGATCGGCGACAGTGATGAGATCGCCGTCAGGGACGCGCATGTCGATTCGAACGGCGAGGATCACGTGGACAGCAGCGGGCAGGCGGGCATCTGGGCGACGAACACGAGCCACAGCCGTATCCTGGACACGGAAACGACCGGCAACAATCCGACAGGCATCTTCTTCCAGTACGACTGCACCGACAACATCGTCGCCGGGTGCATCGTCACCAACAACGGCCACTCGACCGATACCTATGACTCGTACGGCATCCGCAACGACGCCTCTGAGAACGAAAACCTCACCGTGAGCGGGTGCGTGATAGGCAACACCCACGCCTCCCGGCAGGGGATCGGGATCGCGAACCGCGGCGACGGCTCGCTCTTCTACAACAACCGGCTCTTCAACCACACCGTTGCGGCCGCACAGAACTGGGGCGCGGACACCCGCTGGAACGTGACGCCGACGGCCGCCGCCAATATCATCGGCGGCCCCTGGACCGCGGGCAACTGCTGGGACGACTATGCCGGCGATGACACCGACGAGGACGGACTCGGCGACACCCTGCTGCCGTACGAGACCGCCGGCGGCGTGCCCGGCCTGGACCGGTACCCGCTGACCGACACCTTTGTCCCCGACACCGACCCACCGGCGATCTACGTGTACTCGCCTGAGGAGAACGCAACCTACACCACGGCAAACGTCCCGATCACAGTCTGGAGCCCGGATCAGGACGTCGCCGCGTGGTGGTATGCACTCGACGACAGCACCGACCGGTACTTCGTCCAGAACACGACCCTGGCGGGCCTGACAAACGGCAGGCACCGGCTCGCAGTGTCGGCCGACGATCCCGCGGGCAATACGAATACCACGGTGGTGAACTTCACCGTCGACGCCGTCGGGCCGAACGACGGCGGGGGAGATGGCGATGCAGCGCCTTCCGTCTCCCTTCCGCCCGAGGAGCCGCCTGAGTTCGCCATAACCATCCTGACCCCCGAACCCGTGCGAACCGTCAAGCGCGTTACTGAGGTGACATACAGCGCCCCCGTCCCGCTCGTCCGGGCCTGGTACCGGCTGGACGGCGGGGGAGCGATACCGATCGCACCCGGCGCGGCCGTGTCCGTCGAACGGCTGGCGCTCGGGGACCACGAGATCGTCGTGATGGGCGTTGACTCGTCAGGCCGCTACGGCGAAGAAAAGGTTGACTTCAAGGTCATCCCTCTTGCCGTCGGCGAAGAGACCACGGTCGGGACGCCCGGGTTCCCGGACGAGGTGTCGTTCGGGTTCGACGGGCATCCCGGAGCATACACCCTCCGCTTCGAGGCCGAGAACGGTGAAACCGGAACGATAGGCGTCATGGTCAACCGATATCTGGCAGGAGCCGGCGGCACCGGCACAGCACAGGCCGACTGGCTCCCGCAGAACGGGCAGATCGAGATCATCACCGGACCGACCGCCGGGTGGCAGGCGTACACCGTCGCGATACCCGCCGACCTGATCGTGCCGGACGGGGAGAATATTATCTCGTTCATCCACGGTGAGAACCCGGACAGGACCAACGGACTTGCCGCGTGGCACGTCCGGAACGTTGAACTGATACCCGCCGTCGAGGCGTCGGCGCCTTCTATCCGGGTCTTCACATCGGACCGGGCACTCGGCCCCGGCGACGAGTTGATGGCGTGGGTGAAGATATCGGGTGTGGCCGCCGGGGACAACTACACCGCGTCCGTGTACCTGGTCTCTCCCGACGGCACGTTGCACGCCTTCCCTGACAGTGGAGAGCCGGCGCCGCTGGACGATCGGTACGTAGAGGACAATCACTACGGACGTCTGCCCGGTGCAATGGCGTTCGGACCGGACGAACAATCGGGCACCTGGCGGCTGGTCGGAACCCTGTCGGCAGGGGACGGCGGCCGGCTCGTATCCCTTTCGTCGGTCCCGATCTGCTTCGGCACCGTGCCGGCGGTACACCTCTTCGTCAACCGCAAGGTTCTCGGTGAGGGGATGCCGCTGAAGATCGACACCGCGGTGATCGGAGGCGGGGCGCATCAGAACACAACCCTGATCACCTTACTCCAGCGGCCGCAGGGAGCGGACCGGTACCTCCCCGGCGGAACGGAAGAGAGCGATGCGCTCGACTTCGCTCCGCTCGGATCCGAATTCCTGACGATGCTGGACGACAGCATCGGGGCGGACTACCCGGACGGCGCCTACCTCGTCAGGTCCGTGCTCTTCAGTGAGAACGGCAGCGTGCTCGCTGAGGACACCGCCTCGTTCTCCGTCGAGCGGAAAAACGGCACGCTGGTCGTCAGGCTGCCACCTGATGCCACCGCGAGCCGATTGGTGCTCACCGACGCCCTGACCCTGGACCGTGCCGCGAGCGTGACGACGGAGAGCGGCAGCGACGAGGTCAGGATGAATGTTCCGCCGGGCACGTACTGGGTCACCGGCGAGATTCAGGACAGCAGCGGCGGCACCCTCATCGTCCCGGCAGACTCCCTCAACCGCGTGAACATCGATGCCGGGGAGACGACGAGCCTGCTGGTGCATACCCGGCCTATTTCGGCCATCGGGGAGGCGAGCGTATGAGACGGCTGCTCGTTGCACTGACACTTCTGGCGCTGCTCTGCGCCCCTGCCCTCGCCGCCGAAGACACCTGCCCGCCGCCGAAGATCTATGTCCTGCCCTGCACTCTACACACGGAGAACCTTTCTGCCGAAGAGGGCAGAGCGGTCGTCGATACCCTGTCCATCGCACTGCGGGAGGCGAATCCCGGCGTGGAGATCACCACCTCCGAAGATATCGCAGAGTACCTGGAGTATGAAAAGCAGCGGATCGACGCCGGCGGGAGCGTCAACCAGGCGCGCCTTGAGGCCGCTGCTGAGGGGGTGCGCGCCGAATATACGATCACGGTTTCGGTCGGTCAGGTCGGTCCGCGCTACGTGGTGACGACCACGCTTATCGACGCGGACCTGTGGATCGCCGTCGCCCGCGGGTATGCGGAAACCGATGCGGCCGACAGCATCTCGCAGGCCGTACGAAGCGCCGCCGCCGGACTGGGAACGCTCTCGTCCGTGATAGAGACACACGAGAAGACGCATCCGGTTCCGCCCAGAGCACCCTCGCTCTCGGTCTCCGTCGATCCGAAATCGGTCACTCCTGAAGACATCCGCGACTCCACGACCGTCACCGCCACGGTCAGAAACTGCCGCGGAGAGGCAGTCGAAGGAACGAAGGTTTACTTCGAGAGCAACCCGGCACGCGGGAAGGTGAAAGGAGAGGGAGAGGTCAGTCAGGGCTCAGAATGGTACGGGTGGCAGTACTCGATCACCGATGAGAACGGCAACGCCCGGGCGACCTTCACCCTCGACCCGGCGAAAGGCACCGGGGCAGGAAAAACCACCGTTAAGATAGGCACCGACGGACGCGGCGGGAAAGACGCCTCGGCGAAGGCGGAGATCGCCATCGTCGGTGTGATGCTCACCGCCACGCCCGCAAAACCGGAGATAGCACCCGGAGGCGAGACCGACATCACCGTCGCCCTCTTCGAACTGGGAGAGAATCAGGAACGGCGTCCGCTGGCAGATCGGAGCATTTTCGTCTCGAAGTTAGAACTCTCAGACGGCGCCCGCGTGATCGTCGCCGGCGCGACCGACGGCGACGGCAACCCGGTCACGGACGCGAACGGCGAAGTGCTCCTGAAATTCATCGCCGGCAAAAAGGAAGGGGTCGAACGGCTCCGCATCCTCTACCAGGACGTCGGCACCGGTTATCACGATGCAATCGAGGCATGGGTGGATATCGTGGTGAAGGAGGACATGGTTGCCGGAACCGTCGACTGGAAAGAGTCAGGCTCGTTAAACTCGGATTTCACGTTCCAGGACTGGCACGATACGATCGATTATGATTATCGCTTCTCGTTCGATGCAGATATCGAAAAAGAAAAGAGCACTGGGGAGGAGACGACCGACGCCTCGTTCAGTTACTCAGACGAACTGCTCCTCTTCTACTCGGGCCGGACCATAGTGCAGGACTCGCCCTTCGGCAGCGATTATACCGTCCCGTTCGAGGAGAGATGGAACACCGACACGAGCATCAGAGGGAGCGTCCGCGCGTATCCGACCATCAACACGGTGATCAGGGAGCGGCTCTCCTCATACGAGATTCCAATCGGCCCCTTCTCGATAGCAATCCCCTATACCGCCGATTTCGATTACGATGTGGCGATTGTCTATAAAATAGGGGGCGACCGCACCGCCGCTACCGGCAGCGGCCAGATTCAGGACACCGGAACGGCAAGCGTGCTCGGCAGTGCGCCGAGGACCGCCATCGCGACACGGGCGCTGAGAGGGGCGCTGGGCGATACCGAGAACGAAGGAACTGTCAGGTTCCTTTACCTGCGTTATGCCGATATCGGGGACAGGTTCCGGATGCTCCAGGTGAGCGACCCCGGCGGCCTGGTGGTGCAGACCGGAAAGAACGTCTACGAACGGAAGTGGACCGTGCACGATACGAACTCCTACAGCGGAACTATCTTTTCGTTCTTCGAATACGATGCGAACCTGGAACTGGAGCAGAGACTGAACAGGCAGGTCGCGCTCAGGGTGGTGAAGTCATGAACCCGATGCGAAATATCGCCGTATTACTGCTCCTGCTCTGTGCGATCGCAGGTGTGCAGGCGGCGACCATCGTGGTATCGCCGTCGGGCGGAGATTATGTCACCGTGCAGGAAGGTATCGCCGCCGCCGCACCCGGTGATATCGTCGAACTCCTCGCCGGAAGATATCCCGGAGAGGTGACGGTCGATAAAGCGGTCGCGATCTGCAGCGACGAAGGGGCGATCATCGGGAGCGATACAGACCGGATGGGGCTGCTGATCGAAGCCGACGGCGTGGCCGTCAGCGGCGTCGCCATCGAGGGCCCGGCGACCGGGATCTTCCTGAGAAAAGCCGGGAATTTTTCCGTGCGGCAGTGCTCGTTCGTCGACACCGACGTCGGGATCGTCGCCGAAACGTGCGCGAACGGGATCCTCGAAGACAACACATTCGCATCGGTCGGTGCGGCGTTCCTGGGCATGGGAACGGCCGACGTCATGATCAGGAACTCCTCGTTTGACAGGGTGACCCAGTACCTCCAGTTCTATGCCGCTTCCGGGTGTCGGGTCGAGACGGAGAGCCTGCATGGCCCGGAGTACTTCGCGGCCGACATCTTCTCGAACACGGAGTACGAATGCGGTCCGTGGACCGCAACCGGCTGGGACTTCGCCCTGCTCGAAACGACCTATGAGGCATCCCCCGGCTACACGCTTATGGGAGAGACGGCAAACATCAGTTTCATCGAAGATGCCGAATCGACCAGAATGTCCGGGGCGGTTTTGCGTGCTCACATCGTGGCCGAAGAGGGTCAAGAGTATGGTTTTTACCGCGTCGACAGCGGGAACCCGGTGCTTATCTCGGATAGTTCGGCAGAGAACGGCACAGTCCTCGTTGAAGCGGCTATTGCCAATCCCGGCCACTATGCCCTGATGGAAAAACCCGTCACCGGCGGCGGGGGACTGGTGATCGCCGCTATCACCGTGCTTGTCGTCGCGGTACTACTGGCCGTGCTACTGCTACGGCGCAGGAAATGATGCGGACGAGGAAAATCGGGAAAAAGGGGGATCGAGCCGGCGTTCGCCGGCCCGATCCTCTCTCCCCCCGTGTCTCAAAGACAGAGCGGCAACAGGTGTTTTATTTACAGTGTCATGCTGCGTAAAATGTCATAGAGGATTAAGCAGAGGAATCTGCATTCCCCTTTTCTTCTGCCTTCGCAGGTTTTGCAGGTTTCTCGGGCTTCACGTAGGTGATCTTCACCAGCTCCAGCCCCTCGTGGACCGTGACTGCCGGGGAATATTGCGTCTCCATCGTGAGGCAGTGCACCGGGCAGACCTCCACGCAGCAGTTGCAGACATGGCAGCGGAGCCTGTCGATCTCCCAGGTCTTCTCCTCGCGGGAGACGCAGATCGCGTCCGACGGGCACTTGCGCATACACATTCCGCAGGAGATGCATTTCGACGGGTCGATCGTGACGTGGCCCCGCGAGATCGGGGTCTTCTTTGCCGGCTGCGCCGGGTAGCGGATGGTGGCCGGGCCGTGAAGGACCGATTTCAACACCGTTTTTGCCATTTCAAAGTATGCCATATCAGATCACCTCTCGCAGCAGCCGATGCACGGGTCGATCGAGAGCACGATCACCGGGACGTCGGCGAGTTCGCAGCCTGCCAGCATCTTCACCATCGGCGGGATGTTCGTGATCGTCGGCGTGCGCACCCGGTGGCGGGCCAGGTTGCGCGTGCCGTTCCCCTTCACGTAGTGGACCACCTCGCCGCGGGGCTGCTCGGCCCTGGAGAAGTACTCGCCGTCGGGTTTCCCGGTCACCTTCACTTCGATAGGTCCGTCCGGTATCTTCTGGACCGCCTCTTTGACGAGGTCGATCGAGGCGTACATCTCCTTCGCCCGCACGGCGCAGCGGGCATAACAGTCGCACCCGTCCTCGACCACCGGTTTGAAATGGAGGTTGCCGTAGGCGGCGTAGCCGAGCATCCGGGCGTCGGACGAGACCCCGCTCGCCCGCAACACCGGCCCAACCGCCCCGTCGGCGTAGGCGTCCTCTTTAGAGAGGATGCCGACGTTTTTCAGCCTGGACTTCACCGAACTGTCGTTCAAGAAGACGTCCACCATATCGACGAGCTCCCCTCTCATCCCTTCGAGGCCGTTCACCATCTCGTCGAGTTTCTCGGCGTCGATGTCCCGGCGGACACCGCCCACCTTGCAGCTTCCCTGGATCACCCGGCCGCCGGTGGTGGCTTCGAGGTCGTCCAGAATATGCTCGCGCAGCCGCCAGGCGTCCATGAAGAGGTTCTCGAAACCCATGCCGTCGGCAAAGAGCCCGAGCCAGAGAAGGTGGGAGTGGAGCCTCGAGTACTCCGACCAGATCGTCCGCAGGTACAGGGCGCGTTCGGGCACCTCCACGTTCATCACCGCCTCGACACCCTGGCAGTAGGTGGCGCCGTGGATAAAACTGCAGATCCCGCAGATCCGCTCGGCGATGTAGACGTATTCGGGAAACTCCCGTTTTTCGACAAGCGTCTCGAGCCCGCGGTGGACATAGCCGATGGCGGGCAGGACCTCCTTCACCTTCTCGTCCTCGATGACCAGATCCAGGTGGATCGGTTCAGGGAGCACCGGGTGCTGCGGGCCGAAGGGCACGACTATTTCTTTTGACATGTGACCTCCCCCCTGAAGGTGACGTTGCTGAACGGATACTTCTTCGCCGTCTTCAGCAGGTTCCCCTTGTAATCGATGTTTATGCCGGTGACCTCAACGCCGAAGAAGTCGTGCATCTCGTTCTCGTAGATGAACGCCCCCCAGTAGATCCCGGATATGCTCGGGATCGTCGTCCCGATCGGAATGGTGATGCGCAGGCTCTCGAAGCGGTAGTCCTTGTCGAAACAGTAGGTGATCTCGAAGGTCTCCTCGATTTTCGTGCAGCTGATCTGGACGAGGCGGAACCCTGTGTCACGATATGTCCTGACTTTTTCGAGGAGTTCCTCCGGTGCGATCGTCGTTATCGGTTCTTCTTCGGTCATGCCGATCTCTCCTGTTCCTTCATTTTCGCTCGTTTCTCCTCGAGAATCCCGAGCGCCTTCACGATCCCGTCGATGATCGACTCGGGGCGTGCGGCGCAGCCGGGCACGTAGACGTCCACCGGGATCACCTGGTCGACGCCCCCGGCGACGTTGTAGCACTCCCTGAAGACGCCGCCCGACGAGGCGCAGATGCCGACGGCGACGACGACCTTGGGGTCCGGGATCTGTGCGTAGATGTTTGTGACCACCTGCCGGTTCAGGTCGTTGATCCCGCCGGTGATCACGAAGACGTCGGCGTGTTTCGGGTTGCCGGTGTTGATGATCCCGAACCGCTCCACATCGTACAGCGGGGTGAGACAGGCGAGCACCTCGATGTCGCAGCCGTTGCAGCTTGAGGCGTCATAATGGAGAAGCCAGGGTGATTTTTTCAGATATGCCATGTTTTCACACCCCCAGATAGAAATAATAGAGCACGGCCAGGTTGAGGAACCCGAGTATTGCGGCAGATCCCCACCCGCTCTTCATGGTCATCTGCCACTTCATCCGCGAGAAGGTGTTGTCGATGAAGATCTCGAGCAGGTACGCGACGGCGATGACGACGAGCGCCAGCAGCGGGTTGAACCCGAAGAAGAGGTAGACGATACCGAGGAGCACCACCGTCTCGTACCAGTGGGCGATCTCGATCTTCCCCAGGGTCGCCCCGGAAAACTCCGTGGTCAACCCCTTCACCAGCTCCTGATGAGCGTGGTGCGAGGTCGAGATGTCGAAGGGCGATTTTCTCAGTTTGATCGTGAGGATCGTCAGGAAGCCCAGGAAGACACCTGGCAGGTAAAGGATCACCGGGATCTGCGAGGCGGCGATATCGCCCACGTAGAAACTTCCGGTCACCAGATAGAACCCCACGGCGGTGAGGATGATCATCGGCTCGTAGGCCATCAGGGCGATCAGCTCGCGCTCGGCTCCCACATAGCTGTACGGCGAGAAGGCGGCGTACGCACCCAGCACGATGAAGATGTGGGCCAGGGTGAAGGCGAAGATCACGAGCAGCAGGTCCTCTCCGGCAAAGAAGAGGGCGCCCGTCACGGCCATGAAGACCAGGTACGAGAGGATGTAGAAGTTCTGCGAGGGGGTGACGGTGACGTCCTCCTTCTCGAAGAGCTTTGCCACGTCGTAGAAGGGCTGGAGGATCGGCGGCCCGACCCTGCCCTGCATTCTGGCGGTGATCCTCCGGTCTATCCCGGCGATCAGCCCGCCGAGGACCGGTGCGAGGACGAGATAGATGATTGCCATGACGAGCGAGGTCACATGACCACCCCCGCCATGATCGCCCCTGCGAGCAGGATCAGCAGGATGCAGACCGGGTTTGCGATCCGCAGGAGTTTACCCTCGCCGAAGTACTCGGTGAAGTAGTAGTTCCGCGTCGTCATCGTGCGCTCGATGCCGGCCGAACCGGCGAATTTCAGGTCGGTCGTCACCGTCCGTCCGCACATGTATGCGGGCATTGTTTTTCCTCCCTTTGCGTAGAATGGGAGCGAAAAGGGCAGTATCAGCAGGAGCGAGATCATCAGGGCCATGATGATGATGTTGTCCTGAGCAAGCCGCGCCGTCTCGCCGAACACGCCGAGGAGATAGGGCTCGATGAGCCCGGACGAGATGAGCGGGAAGAGCAGGGCGGCAAGCACCGTCAGCACGGTGAGAATCGAGAGGACGGTCCACTTCTCACGCGAGATCGTGCCCTCGACATTCTCCCCATACGGCGTGACCGATATGATCTTGCCCATCCACTTCGCCCAGAAGAAGACCGTCACCGCACCGCCGAAGGCGAGTATGGTGACGAAGATGATGCCGAAGGGTGCGTCGATGAACCCCTCGATCGCCGCCCACTTGGAGATCAACATCCCGAACGGGGCAAGGAACATGCCGGCGATGCCGACGAACATCATGGCGGCGAGCCGCGGCATGCGGACGATCAGGCCGTCCATGTCCTCGATGTCCCGGCTCCCGGTCCGGTGCTCCACCGTCCCGACGCAGAGGAAGAGAAGGGATTTTGCAATGGCGTGGAAGATGATCAGGAGGATCGCGGCCCAGATGAGTTTGTAGGTGCCGACGCCGGCACAGGCGACGATCAGCCCGAGGTTTGCGATGGTCGAGTATGCCAGCACTTTCTTTGCGTTGCTCTGGGAGATCGCGATCCCGGACGCAACAAGGAACGTGACCGCGCCGACAAGCCCGATAGACATCCCGGCGAGACTGCCGGCGAGCACGGGGGCGAAACGGACGATGATATAGACACCGGCCTTGACCATCGTGCTCGAGTGAAGGAGAGCCGAGACCGGGGTCGGGGCAACCATGGCCCCGACAAGCCACCCGGAAAAGGGCATCTGTGCGGCTTTTGTCAGTCCTGCGAAACTGATCAGCACGGCAGGGACGATTGCCACCGCCTGGCCTGAGGCGATGAGGGTGTCGAGTTCGAGCAGACCGCCTGCAGGATCGGCCGAGGCGAGATAGATGATGGCCACGGCGAAGGCGATCCCTCCGAGCAGGTTCATCTTCAGGGCGAGGAAGGCGTTGTTTGTCGCCTCCTCGCTCTCGGCGTAACCGATGAGGAGGAACGACGCCAGCGTCGTGATCTCCCAGAAGAAAAAGATCCACAGCAGGTTGTTCGAGAACACAAGGCCGAACATCGCCGCAAGGAAGATGAACGTCACGAAGAAGAAGAACCGCCGCCGATCACGCACCTCCGGGTGGTGGCCGTGATAGGTCTTCATGTAACTGACGGCATAGACGGCGATGAGACTGCCGATGATCCCGATGATCATCGCCATGATGATGGAGAACTGGTCGAAGAAGAGGTTTTTGACCGGTTCCATCCCCATCCCCATCGTGAACTCATAGAAGAGCATCAGGGCCGACTGTACAAGCACCAGAGCGACGGCGATATATTGTTTGAACCTGATCCCGAGCCAGAGAAGCAGGAGTGCGATCCCCATCTCGATGGCGAACATGACCTGGCTCGCTGGCTCGAACGGGACGGTGTAATAGACCGTACCACGTGCATACGAGGTCGCGAGGAGGTAGATGGACGCCGCCGAGATGACCACTGCTGAGCATGCAACGATTGCATGTCGCAGCCGGTTGTTCGACAACAATAAAAGGATGAATGCAATTATTGTTGGAAATGCTATCAGGAATATCAGTTCATTCACCCAAATCCCTCATGGTATCCATAGTGATTAGGGGTTTATTAACCATGCGAAACCGGCTTCCGATATGACGAATAACGGGGATTTTTCTCCATCAATCTCTTAAATGCGGTCCATGTCGGCGTCAGGCCAACTGGGTGGCCCGGTTTATGGGAGGAGAATCGGATCATGCCGGTTTCCCGGCCGTTCTGCTCCCTTTCCCTGCCCTGGATACGTGCGAACCCGGCAGTGTCCCGCCCTGCTATTTCTCCCGCACCGTATGTGCATACCCTGATCTTTTTGACCTACTCCGCCCAAGAGTACAGCCAATGCGTCCGTCATATCTAGGAAAAATACAGTTGAACTGGTGCGATACGTGCCACACCCCTGTTCTCGGCACTGCGTGCGCCTGCGGATCGCAGACGCGTCCGGTCGCCATCACGCCGCCGGGCGACGCCCGGCCCGCATTTGAGGCGGACATCGATCTCGTCAACGAGATCTTCACCGAGCATTTCGGCGCCCCCCTGATCCCCGAAGGGCATCTCGCCGTCCTGAACAAGGTGCCCGAGATCGACAGGATGGAAGAGATCGTTCTTGGCGGCGCCATCGTGGCCGCGATCAGGTATCTCCCGGAGAAAGGCGAGTGGGAGCCCCTGCCGAGGCCGGCCGCCGCCCGTTACTTCACGCCGACGAAACGCTACGTCGTCGCCGATGACGGGGCCGTGGCGTCCATCCGGGAAGGATCGAGCCTCCTCGCCCCCGGTCTCGTCGAGATCGAGGACGCGGTCCGGGCCGGTGACGAGGTGTTCATCCTCTCGAAGAGCGGGGAGTGCATCGGCGTCGGCAGGGCAAAAGTGGACGCCGCCGAGGCCAGGACGATGACGCGCGGGTCCATCGTCAGGACGCGCAAGTCCGCGCCCGCCGATGCGATCCCCGGCCCTGCGTCGTGGGACGCCGCCGTCGCCGCCAACAAGCAGATCATGGACACCTATGAGGGCGCTTCGCTCGATTTCATCAGGAAGGTCTGCGCAAGCCACACCCATCTCCCGATGAACGTCTCGTACTCAGGGGGCAAGGACAGTCTGGCGACGCTCCTTCTGGTGCTCAAGGAGATGGGGCCGGTCCCGATCCTCTACGCCGACACCGGTCTTGAATTTCCTGAGACCGAGGCGAATGTGAAGGATGTGGCGGCGCGCTACGGCCTCGACGTCGTGCGGGCCGAGACCGGAGACGCTTTCTGGGAGCATTTCAGAAAAGAGGGGCCCCCGGCGGTGGACGCCCGCTGGTGCTGCAGCGTTGCAAAGCTCCTGCCGGTCGGGCGGATCATCGCCGACCGGTGGGGCGAATCCCTCTCGTTCATTGGTCAGCGGAAGTACGAGTCCCTCTCCCGGAAGAACAGCCCGAGAGTATGGCGGAATCGGGTCGTCGGGAACCAGATCTCGGCCGCTCCGATCCAGCACTGGACGGCCCTGCACGTATGGCTCTATATCTTCAGGGAGGGCGCGCCCTACAATGTCCTGTACACAATGGGGCTCGATCGGATCGGATGCTTTATGTGTCCGTCCAGCGACCGCGCGGTGCTGAAACGGATCCGTGCGGCATACCCGGACCTCTGGGAGGAATGGGAGGGCAGACTGCGGTCATGGCAGCAGGATCACGGTCTTCCCGAGGCGTGGGTCCGGGACGACGGCTGGAGAAGGAAGGGGTCAGGATCGGATGAAGACGATAGTTATAATTGATTACGGACTTGGAAATCTCCGCAGCGTGCTGCGCGGCCTGGAGAAGGCCGGCGCCCGCGCGGTCGTCTCGGCCGACCTGTCCGAGATCGCGGCGGCTGACGGCCTGGTCCTTCCGGGCGTGGGCGCCTTTCGAGACGGTATGGGAATGCTCGGCCCTCTCGAAGGGACGGTGCGGGCCGCGGTGCGGGAGGTGCCGGTGCTCGGGATCTGTCTCGGGATGCAGATGCTGATGGAGAGTTCGGACGAGGGAGGGCTCCAGGCCGGCCTCGGCCTGATCCCGGGAGATGTCCGGCGGTTCCCGCGGGTGCCGGGCATGAAGGTTCCGCACATGGGCTGGAACACTCTCTCGATCAGGGAGGACGAACCGCTCTTCGAGGGTATTGAGGACGGTTCGTACGTCTACTTCGTCCACTCCTACTATGCCGCGGCTGCGCCCGAGCATACGATGACCACGACCGAATACATCTGCCCCTTCGCCTCGTCGGTAAAGAACGGGACGATCTTCGGCGTCCAGTTCCACCCGGAAAAGAGCGGGGCCGTGGGGCTCCGCCTGCTCAAAAATTATATCGACCTGATCTGAACCTCACCTTTTTTCCGGCGCTGCGGCATCGGGCCTGAACCCGGAGCCTGAGTCCTTCCCGGTTCTCCGGGGCCTTTACAGCATTTTATAGAGGGTAACCACGTCGTTATAGCCGATCATGCCGTTACCGTCGTAATCGAAGGCTTCAATGGGCTGGTGTTCCCTGATGAACGGGATGTTTTCATAGTACACGATGACGTCATTGAACCCGATCCGGCCGTTTCCATCGACGTCTTCATACAGGCCGTCGCCGTTCGGGTCGGTGGGGGGATCGGTCTGTCCCGGAAACGCTATCGGCTCGGTGCCCGACCCGTCGCTCTCCAGTTTTGCCACCCAGATATCAGATGCACCGTGGTTGCCGCTGACGTCGCCATCGTCTGATGCGGTGCTCCCGGCGACGACATACCCGCCGTCCGTCGTCTGCTGTACACTCCCGGCACGATCATCCGACGATCCCCCGAGGCATCGCTGCCACTCGATCGCCCCACCGGGATCCAGCTTCACCGCCCATACGTCATATGAGCCGTGGTTGCCGCTGACGTCGCCATCGTCTGATGCAGTGCTCCCGCCGACGACGTACCCGCCGTCTGCTGTCTGCTCCACGCTTGAACACCCGTCATCGTCATAGCCGCCGAGGCATTTCTGCCACTCTATCGCGCCGGTGGCGTTGAGTTTGATCGCCATCCCGTCCGGTAGAAAGTTGAAATCAGGATCCGAGTGATATCCGTCCAGGTTCTCAGATGTGGTGGATCCTGCAACAATATATCCGCTATCTCTGGTCTGCCGTATGCTGTAGGCATAATCCCTGCGAATCCCGCCGAGGTCGCGTTGCCACCGGGCGGCACCGGCGGTATCGAGATTCAGCACATATCCGTCGAACATGCCGTTTGTCCCGAGTGCCGTCCACCCGCAGAGGACATACCCGCCGTCTCCGGTCTGCTGCACGCATTTGTTGAACATGAGGAGACCGAAGAACTTCTGCCACTGTATCAGGCCTTCAGAATCAAGCTTCAGCACCCAGCAGGCGTCGGCCGGCAGTCCGGCCAGATCCCCGTCTGATGACGATGCGTATCCTGCAATAATATATCCGCCGTCCGCCGTCTGCTGTACATATTCGGCTCTGTCGTCGCCGGTCCCGCCGAGACATCTCTGCCACTCTATCGCACCTGTGGTGTTGAGTTTTATCACCCATCCGTCACGTTCGGTAAAGCCGCCCTGGCTGATGCCGCCGTGATGCCCGATCACGTCGCCGTCGGTGGACCTGGTGTTTGCTGCAACGATGTAGCCCATGTCGCCGGTCTGCTGTATGCTGGAGGCGGTGTCCTGGTCGCTTCCCCCGAGGCATCTCTGCCACTCTGTCGCTCCGGTGGCATTCAGTTTCACCACCCAGACATCGAAATCGCCGTGGTTGCCGTTCACATCGCCGTCGGTGGAGTTGGTCTCCCCGGCGACGATATACCCGCCGTCGGCCGTCTGCCGGGCACTTTTTGCATGGTCCTCCCCCGAACCGCCGAGACACCGCTGCCAGGCGATCGAAAGGGATTCGTTCTGATCCGGCCCCTCCATAACGGAGTCGGATAGTGAAGAAAGATCTGAAATGCCGGCTACCGTATCCTGCCGGTGAACGGACAGATCCGGAGTCGTGAGCGAACTCTCATTGTGAACTATAATCCGGGAAACCTCACCCGTGCGGTCATTTCCAAAATTTCCGGCTTGAACGATCGGGATCAGAAACATTCCGGAAAATACGACCGCAAGTACCAGGATGATACCTGACTGTCTGAAAATCAGGCCGTTTTTGCCGATGATTGTAGTGCGATCATGATTCGACGGTTTATGTGCGGTCGATCGGTTGTTCTTCGTCATACGTACCCCCCAATACTATTCGATGCGGTGTCGTCCCGCGCTCTATTTTCCGTTCGCTTCCTGATTTCTCAGGGAAATTCTTCTGAAAATTCTGTGTTCATGGTTTCATCGGAGTTCAGGAACCAGATTTCCTGCTGTCATGCATTTCCCGAAATGCTGATGTTAGAATATGTGGAATGGTGATTTTACTATGATGAATGAATTAGTATATATCGCTTATTTTTATCACCAATAGTGCACGGCTGCACCGTTCGATCATGTTGTGGAGCCTTGTTTTTTTGAACCTGTTTGCTCTCTGCGCCTCATTGCTTGATCGCTCCGCTTGCATGGAATGAAAGGCTCTGGTGAAATCCTATTCTGGAGTACAGGTGAGGTGGCTTGACGAGAGCCGAAAAAAAAGGAGAAGGAATGGTGTCCCGGCATCAGGTCTTCGTTTTTCTCCGCCGGTAATAGGTGAGGTAGAGATAGATCTCGTAGATCATCAGCGCCAGGATGACGGTGCTGCCGCCGAGGAAGAAGGCGGCGACCACGTCGCTGACGATCGGCGGGACTGCTCCGGCCCCTTCTGCTGTAGGGGCCATGGCCTCCTTGGCGTCGAAGGCCATCAGCCGCTGCTCATTCGCCGGAGCGCCGCCCCCCGCCCCAAGGAGGGGCATGAGCACGGCGATCACGATGCTCGCAAAGACGACGACCGCAAACAGCGAGGCATATTTGAGCAGGATCGCCCTGATGTCCTTGACCGGTGGTGTGACGATGATGAGTCTGGAGGTGAGGCCGTACACCTTCATCTCACGCCCCTTCGAACTCCACTTCGTCCTGACGACCTCGATCAGACCGGCGTCCGCGAGGTTTTCGACATGATATTTGAGGGTGGTGAGGGGGATGGAGAGGCGGTCGGCAATCTCGGCGGCGCTCAGGGGTGCGTCCCTGAGGGCCGACAGGATATCGCTTGCCGTCTGGCTCGCCATCGCCTTTGCGATCCGCTGCGCCCGTTCGTCGCCGGGCTCCATCACCACGATTTCTTCAGCCATTCAGGTTCGATTCAATGAGGGCGCGGCCGCGGGCGAGGGCGTCCCCGATCCGCCCGACCTCAGGGCCGCCGCCCTGTGCAATCTGTGGTTTTCCGCCGCCTTTTCCGCCGAGGACTTCACAGACCTCTCTGATGATCTCCACAGCGTTCAGCTCCTCGACCGGTGAGGCCATCACGGCGTGGACGCGCTCTCTGCCCCCGGCGAGCAGCGCAATGTCGCCGCCCTCAGATATACGCGAGGCGAGGGCGACGAGTTCCTGCGGCGGGAGGTCGACCTCCCTGATCACGACGCCGTGGCCGCCGATCTCCTCGGCGACCAGTTGCTGGACCTCGAGGTCGACGACCTTCTGCTGGAGGCGCTCGATCTCCTTGCGCTGCTCCTTCCACTCGGTGAAGAACCGGTTCACGCTCGAGGGAAGGTTCTCCTGCTGGACCGAGAGCGTCTCGGCCGATGCGGTGAGGAGGTCCTTGAGATGCTGCATCGCGGTGATCGCCGCGATCCCGGCCGAAAACTCCAGACGCTCGATTCCGTCCTGGATGTGCTCGACCTTGAGCAGGACGACCGGGCCGACCTCGCCGGTGGAACGGCAATGGGTGCCGGCGCAGGCCTCGATGTCGCCTGCAACTTGCACTATCCTGATCTGCCTGCCCGGCGGCACGCCTCCCTGATAGAGCCCGAAGCCGTACTTCTGTTCGGCTTTCGTGCGGTTCTCCCAGTTGATATAGACCGGGGCGTTCTCCATCACCATCTGGTTCGCCCTGATCTCGATCCTCTTCATCTCATCCGGGGTGATGTGCTTGAAGTGCCTGATGTCGATACGGGCACTCTCGCTTCCTTTCTGGGCACCGGCCTGATGGATATGGGCGCCGAGCACCTCCTTTGCGGCGCGGAGGATCAGGTGCGTCGCCGTGTGGTGGCGCATCAGGGACCAGCGCCGTTCCTCGTCCACGATCCCCTTGACCCGGTCGCCCCGCTTCAGGGTGCCGCCCTTGACGCGGTGGAGGATCACTTCGCCGAGCTTGATGGTGTCCTCGACCCTGACCATCGTCTCGGTGGTGACCAGCGTGCCGGTGTCGGCGGGCTGGCCGCCGCCCTCAGGGTAGAAGAGCGTCTGGTCCAGGACCGCGTAACTGTCGAAGTAGTCGATGACCATCGCCTCGAACTCGACTTCGGCCGGCTGATCGTAATAGGCTTTCTTCGTCGCCGGGAGGCCGGCGATCCGCTCGCGGTACCTGGCGAGGGGGTCTTCGGCCGCCTTTTCCGGCAGGTTCTCCGAGTGCAGGTCGGCGATCTGCGAGTAGAAGTTGTCCGGGATCTCGACGACCGCCCCTTCCTGTGCGGCGATGTCCTTCACCATCTCGGGCGGGATGCCGTGGGAGTCGTAGAGAGTGACGACCTCCTGCAGGGGGATGCGTTCGCTCTTTTTCTTGTAGGTGCGGGCGATCCTCTGCACGATCCGTGCGCCGCGGGCGAGGGTCGCTGCGTACTTCTCCACCTCGCGGTCGATGATCTCGCGCACGCCGGCGATACTCTGCTCGAAGGAGTCGGTGCCGATGATCCGCATCTGCATCTCGACCAGGTCGGCAAGGTTGTCCTTGAGGTCGAGGTCGGTCATCATCCGCAGGGTCCGGCGCAGGACGAGGCGGGCGAGGTAGCCTTCCCTCACGTTGGAGGGCACGACGCAGTCGCCGAGCATATATGCGAGGCAGCGGGAGTGGTCGGCGATGGCGTAGATCTTCTCGATCGGGGTGATCAGTTTGTCGAGCTTCTCCTGCGGGACATCGATCGCCGCCGCCACCTTCCGGCGGAGCTGGAAGAGGTTCGGGCCGCTGATGTCCATCAGGCCGGCGAACCTGGCATTGAGTCCCAGGATCTTCGTGAACTCCTTGTTGTCCAGGAGATGCTCGAGGCCTGCCGCGTGCATCAGGCGGCTGACCATCTCGGGAAACACGGCGTCATATACGGTCGGAGAGCCTTTCGAGGCCCAGGTAAGCCGTTCAAGCCCGTAGCCGGTATCGACGATCCGCATCTTCATCGGATAATAGAGCACGCCGTCGAGTTCGACCGGTTCCTGGTCGTTCGGCTCCCTGGTGAGGCTCATGAAGACGAGGGTCGCCACTTCGAGGCCGCCGATGAGAACCTCGACGGACGGGCCTGCGTTGCCGCCGCCCATCCAGGGGTGCTCCTTATAGGTGACCATTTTCAGGTCGGCCCCGATCGAACTGAGGAACTCGTCGCAGAGTTCGACCGTCCGGTCTTTCCAGTAGATCTCCTCGCTCGGCGAGTTGAAGGCGTGATGGGCCATCATCTCGAAGAGGGTCAGGTGCCGACCCGACCGTCCCACAGAGTCGAGATCGTTGAGCCTGATGCACGGCTGTGAGATGGTCAGGGGGTTTGCCGGCGGGGGGACGAGGCCGTTCGTTACGAAGGGCTGGAAATCGGCGATCGAGGCGATGGTCAGGTAGATGTCGTCGCGCCAGCGTGCGACGACTGGATAACGCTCGATCCGCGTGTGGCCATGCCGCTCGAAAAACGAAAGATATGCCTCCCTCATCTCGTCCAGGGAGTGCGGTGCGAAAACCGGGTTTGCAATAAAGGAGTACGGCTCGCAGGGAGCATCCCCGCAGGTCTCTCTGGACGGGTCGCGTGTCCAGTACGCCGCCCCGCACTTGCTGCAGACCTTCCGCACCAGTCCCTGGGATTTGAAATATTCAAGTTGATACTCTTCTTCGAGCATTCAAAACCACGTCTTATTAATCTATTATTCGGAATTGTTCATTATATTGTTTGTCGTGATCCGGCTCCCTTCAAATGATCGATATACCATTTTTCCACGCGTTCGTAGCGGTCTGATGCAACGGCGATCCTGACGGCGAGGATGTGCCAGCAGCACCGCCCCCGGTAGGTGAAGTCCTTGCAGGTGCAGAAATCGTCCTCGACGACATATTCGTCGGTCCGTCCGGTGACCACGAAAAAATCAAGGTACCGCCGCACCAGGCCAGCGTCCACGGCGGCGAGAGCTTTTTTCCCCCGGTCGCGGTACGTCCTGACGACCGCCTCCCTGAGGGCCGGGGTGAGGCCTTCCGTCCTGATCCGGTCGTACAGTTCCTTCATGAGATCGTGCGGACCGCCGGCAGATCTTCGATGTACTCCCATCCCGACCGTTCGGCCAGCGCCCGCATTGCCGGGGCTTCGAGGGCGTAGTGCGTCGACTCGATGCAGGGGAGCGGCGACGTCCGTGCCACATGGTGTTTGAGTTCGGCCGAGAGGAAGGCGTCGGCACCGAGAGCGGCCCCCTCTGCGATCAGTGCGGGGTCGAAACCGCTCCCACCGACGACGGCGAGACGGTCGGGGTCGTTGATCTCGCCCCAGACCCGTACGTTGCCGCCGATCCGCGCCACCATCTCGTCGAGCCCGAAGGTGCACCTGCCGACGACCCCCATCGTCATGGGCACGCGCTCGACCAGGCCGAGGATGTCGGCGAGGGTGTCGTTCACTCCGCCGGGGGCGCGGTCGAAGTTGGTGTGCATCACGTAGAGGTTGACCCCACCGGCGATGAGCGGGCGAATGATCGCCGCGGCGCGGCCGGTGATGGCGGTCAGCGGTTCCCAGAAGGGGGTGTGGTGGACGACGAGCATTCCGGCCCCCATGCGGGCGGCGGCCGCGGCAACGGTCGGTGTGGCGTCGAGGGCGCAGCAGACGGTCTCGACCTCTTCGCAGCCTTCGATGATGAGCCCGATCCTGCCGATGTCGTATTCTTCGGCGAGTTCCGGAGGAGCGATCCTGTCGAGGTGGGCTACCAGGTCTGCGACATGCATATTCACAGGTCTTCTTCTCCGGTAATGAAGGCACGTATTACTTTGGGTAATAAGAAAGGGCTATAAATATGCAGGGTAAATACACCACTATGGAGAAATCCATAGACGAGATCAATACACGAATACGCGATGGCAATGCGCGCGTTGTCACGGCCGAGGAGATGCCTGACATCGTCGCCGAACTGGGAGAGGAAGCGGCGCTGAGGGAAGTGGACGTCGTCACCACCGGAACCTTCGGCGCCATGTGTTCCTCAGGCGCTTTTTTTAATTTCGGTCATGCCGACCCCCCGATACGGATGGAGCGGGTATGGCTCAATGACGTCGAGGCCTATGCCGGCGTCGCGGCGGTCGATGCATATCTCGGCGCGACCCAGCAGTCGACGACTCAGGGCGACCGCTACGGCGGGGCGCACGTGATAGAGGACCTCATTTCTGGCCGTTCGGTTGAACTCAGGGCGATATCTCGGGGCACCGACTGTTATCCGAGGCGGACGGTCACCACGAACCTGCTTCTCGAAGACTTCAACAGCGCCACGATGCTGAACCCCAGGAATGCGTACCAGTGCTACAATGCGGCGACCAACTCCACCGACCGCGTCCTCCACACCTATATGGGGGCCCTCCTCCCGGCCTGCGGGAATGTCTCGTACTCGGGGGCAGGAACTTTGTCCCCGCTCGCGAACGACCCGACCTACCATGTGATCGGAAGCGGCGTTCCGATCTTTCTCGGCGGTGCGCAGGGCATGATAGTCGGCGAAGGCACGCAGTCATCGCCGGCCACCGGGTTCGCCACCCTGATGACGACCGGAGACCTCACGCACATGAGCTCTGACTATCTCAGGGCCGCGACCTTCCAGGGCTACGGCGTGACAATGTATGTCGGCCTCGGCGTTCCGCTGCCGGTGACCGATCTTACGGTCGTGCGGAGCACGGCCGTGCGTGACGAGGACCTGATGACCGGCGTCGTCGATTACGGCGTGCCCTCCCGCGACCGCCCGACGATCCGCCGGATCAGTTATGCCGAGCTGAAGAGCGGCAGGATTGAACTCAACGGCGAAGAGGTGAAGACGTCCTCGCTTTCGAGTTACCGCAAGGCGCGAGAAGTCGCCGAAACACTGAAGGGCTGGGTGGAGATGGGGTCGATCGATCTCGCTCTGCCGACCCGCCGGGTGGACCGGACCAGGCGGACGCGCCCGATGCGCGAGACGAAACTCGTGCCGCGGGTGCGGGAGGTGATGGAGACGAAGGTCGTCTGCATCACCGAGGACGAACCGATCACCGAGGCGGCCGCAAAACTGCTCAGGGGCGAGACCAACCACCTGCCGATCCTTGACGGCGACCACCGTCTGGTCGGGATCGTGACCACCTACGACGTCACCAAGGCGGTGGCGCGGCCGGGCGACCGGCTCTGCGTGCGGGACATCATGACCAGAAAGGTCGTACGCACGACACCTGAAGAGGCAGTGGACATCGCCGCCCAGAAACTGGACCGTCATAACATCAGCGCCCTGCCGGTGGTCGACCCGCAGAACCGGGTCATCGGGATGCTCACGGCCCTCAATCTTGGCAAACTCCTTGGCGGGAGGTGGAAAGCATGAAACTGATGGTTTCGTTCTCGCGCAAAAAAGTCAGCGAACCGATCATCGCCCGGGTGGTGATGGACACAGGAGTGCTGATCAATGTCGAACGGGCGCGGATCGAACCGAGTGAGGGCGACGTCCTGATCGACGTCCCTGACGAGAGCGCGCGCACCGTCTGCATGAAGATGCGGGACCTCGGGGCGACGGTCAGCGTGCTCAGGAACGCCATCATCCGCGACGAGAACGAGTGCGTGGACTGCGGGGCCTGCATCTCGGTCTGCCCGCAGGACGTCTTCTCGTTCGACGAAAATTGGAAACTCAGCCTCGACCAGCCGCGCTGCGTTCTCTGCGGCAGGTGCATTCAGGCCTGCCCGCATGGGGCGCTCTCCCTCCAGAAATAATCCCCTCTTTTTGCAGGGACGGATGTATGTGACGGCGATCATCTCACCCTGAATATCTCAGATATGATCCGCAAACATTTCGAGCACAAACAGACGATCACGACGATCCTGGGCGACGATCAGGCCCATATAGAGGCGGCGAAGGCGGGCATGCTCGCCGCACGCAGGGATCTCGAAGCCTTCCTCCTTTCAGACCCCTACTTCGGGGTCACCTTCGATCCCTACGACCCGCCGACAGAGAGCCGTACGGTGCAGAGGATGGGGGCGGCGTCCAGATCGGCCGGGGTCGGGCCGATGGCGGCCGTTGCCGGGACCATTGCGTGGGCCGGAGCCGAAGCGATGCAGAAGGCAGGGGCCTCATTCGGGGTAGTGGACAACGGCGGTGACATCGCCCTTTTTTCGGACCGCCAGGTGCGGGTCGGCATCCACGCCGGCGCCTCGCCACTCTCCGACAGGCTCGCCTATCTCGTTCCGCCGCAGGAGGAGATCATGGGCATCTGCACCTCGTCGGCGACGGTCGGCCCCTCCATCTCGTTCGGGGTTGCCGACGCCGTCTGCGTCTTCTCCCGCGACGTCTCGCTCGCCGACGCATGGGCGACCGCCCTCTGCAACACCCTCCTGCCCGGCGACGCTGGGCCCATCAACGCCCTGGAGGGCACCGGCGTTTTCGGGGCGCTCGCGATCATCGGCGAGGCGGTCCTGGCATGGGGCGACCTCCCCGAGATCGCCGGGGCAGCCGTCGATCCCTCCCTCATCACGCGTGGCGGATCCTGATCATGCCAGCTCTTCGACGATGTAGTGTTCTGCCGTTTTTCTGGCATTTTTCCCGGAGAACCTCCTGTACTCCTGCTCCCCGTCGGTGACGACGATCTCGGCTCCGGTCTTCCCGCAGAGGAATACGAGGCTGAAGAGATCGACCTCCTCCAGAAGCACGCCCCGGAGGGTTTCTGACGCGGGCGCGAGCATGAGCCGTTCTGCCGGCAGTTCCCCGGGATCTTCCCTGAAATAGTAGTAATATACCTGATAGGCGTTGAGGAGGTCCGATGTGAGGAGTTCCTCCCTCACCTCAGGTGAGATGCCGTCAAGGAGGCGGGCGAGGCGCACCTCATCTTCATCGGCCCTCTCAAGAAGATCGTCCGCTATCGCCGCAAGCTGCTCATAATCGGTCATTGAGAAATGATGCACTCTCCGGGTACAAAAGTATATTGTGGCATCCAGCACACATTTTGGTGTGAAAACCGAAGAATTCGACTGGATGGTTTACCATGCAATCGCCTTGAACAGGGCCCGGCCCCTTCCCGCCCTGATCGACGATATGGGCGGCGATGCGGCGGCAGTCGAAGCTTCCGTTCGGAGGCTCGTCTCCTATCTTCTCATCGAACAGAGAGGAGACGAACTCCGCGCCCTCTCGATCCAGGAGTCGATCCTGAAGTGCCAGTTAAGGCACGGCGGCGGCACTCCTCTGGAGATCGAGAATGGCGTCATAAAAATACCGGACTATGCACGGAAGGGAGAGAACGGATGAGGAAAGTATGTATCCTCAGACTCGGCCACCGGCCTGAGCGGGACCAGCGGGTGACCACCCATGTCGGTCTTACCGCACGGGCCCTGGGTGCGGACGGCATGTATCTGGCCGCAAATGACACCGGCGTTGTCGCATCCATCGGCGACGTCGTGGAACGCTGGGGCGGGAATTTTTTTGTTGAAAACAACGTGAAATGGAAAAAGTGCATCAGGGAGTGGAAAGAGCGCGGCGGGATCGTCGCCCACCTCACGATGTACGGGCTTGAGGTCGGTGAGGTCGTTGCCGAGGTGCGGGAGCGCCCCGAAGACCTGCTCATCATCGTCGGTGCCGAGAAAGTCCCGGGCGACGTCTACGGCATGGTCGACTACAATGTTTCTGTCACGAACCAGCCCCACTCTGAGATCTCGAGCCTCGCCGTCTTCCTTGACCGCCTGTTCATGGGCAGGGAGATCGAGGGGGACTTCCCTGATGCAAAGATTCGCGTTGAGCCCTGCAAGGTCGGGAAGCGGGTGATCGAGCTGTGAAGGGCCGGGCGCTTGTCGCGGGTTTTGCGACCAGGCATGTGGTCAGCTCAGCAAAAAAGGCAGGGTATGAGGTCTATGCCGTCGACCATTTCTGCGACCAGGACCTCTGCCGGGACGCGCGCGAACACCGTCGTTTTGACGAACTCGATGAGATCCCTGATCTCATCGAGGAGATCTGCAGCGGCCGCAGCATCGACTGGTTTGTCGCCACATCAGGGGCCGAGGGCCTGACCGTCCCGTTCCGCAGGGCCGGAACCCCCCCCGAGGTCTCGGCCAGGTTTCTGGACAAGTGCGAGATCCAGCGATTTTTCGAGGACAATCAAATCCCGGTGCCCGGATGCCGCGCCGGGGCATACCCCGCGATGGTCAAGCCGCGTCGGGGCGCCGGCGGATGGCGAAACCGGGTGGTGTACTCGGAGGACGACCTGCAAGTATGGGAGGAGGAGTGGCCGGACGTCCCCTATCTGGTGCAGGGACTTGTCGCGGGCACGCCTGCAAGCGTCTCGTGCGTGGCCGACGGCCACCGGGCTGTGGCCGTCGCCGTCAACGAGCAGATCCTCCGGGGCGGGGAGGGAGACCGGGAGTACGGTTTTTCCGGCTCGATAACGCCGTTCGAACACCCTATGGCGGCACGCATGATGGCGATCGCCGAGCGTGCGGTGGCCCTCAGCGGCTGTGTCGGATCGGTCGGGGTGGACTTTGTCGTCGGCGACGATGTGTGGGCGATCGAGATCAACCCGCGGTTTCAGGGCACCCTGGACACGGTGGAGGCTGCGACCGGGAAGAGCATCTTCGGCCTGCATATCGACGCCTGCAGTGGGGTGCTTCCCGATTGCAGGCCCCGGGCCGGGCGGGTGTGTGCACGGGCGATCCTCTTTGCCGACCGCGACCTCACCGTACATGCGGACCTTGCCCGGTTGTCGGACGCCTGCGCCGACATTCCCTGGCCGGGAACCGAGATCGAAGAAGGGAGCGCCGTGGTCAGCGTCTACGGGCAGGGCCCGGACCGCGCCGCTGCATGTGCCATGCTGGATAGAAATATAACACGCCTCCGTACATATATTTCGTGATGGTTGGCAAAGACGAGATGCTGGCAGACCCGGCGATCCGGGCCTATCTTCTCCGTCTGATCGGGAACGAGGGGATCAATCTCCTGGAACGTTTCCCTCCGGATGGAGAGTTTTCCGATGAGGAGCTTGCGGAAAAAACCGGCATCAACCTCAATTCTGTCCGGCATACGTTGTATACCCTGTATGAGAGGAGGCTTGCCGAATACCGACGCATCAAAGATCCTGACACGGGATGGCTTACCTATCTCTGGATGCTCAAGACCGACCAGATCTATCCGGTGCTGAAGGAGGAGCTTGAGCACATCCTCGAACTCCTGGTGAAGAGAGAGAAGTATGAGGAGGAGAACGATTTCTTCGTCTGCGACGAGTGCGGTATCTTCACCTTCAACGACGTCGCCGACATTAATTTCACCTGCCCCCAGTGCCGTGCGCCCCTGAAGCACTTCGACAACGAGATGCTTCTCGGCGCGCTCAAGCGAAGGATCGAGGCGATGCGGGCGTCAGTCGGGCATGTATGAGTATTTACTCAAAAATGCAGGCTGCGATCCGGGGGTGATCGCTCATTGTCGGGCCGTGACCGGAACGGCCCGGATCTATGCGCAGTCGCCGGTCGTTGACCTGCGCCTCCTCGAGGCCGGGGCGATGCTCCATGACCTCGGGCGTTCAAAGACGCATTCGCTCGACCATGCCGAAGGGGGGGCCGATCTGGCGGCAGCGATGGGATGTCCCGAAGAGGTGGTCCGCATCGTCAGGCGACACATCGGCGCCGGCCTGACCCCGGAGGAGTCTGCTCTTCTCGGTCTTCTCCCCGGCGACGCCGTGCCCGAACGCCTTGAGGAGCGGATCGTCGCCCATGCCGACAATCTCGTAAAAGGGAGCAGGGAGATCACCGCTGAAGAGCGGTGGGACCGGTCGATCGCCCTTGGAAGAAAATATCTGGTACGGGCGTTCAGGCTCGGTCTCGACCTCGAACCCCTCCGCCACCTCAGATAATCAACTGTTTTACCTGCGGGATGGCCCGCAGCTCTTCGAGCACGCCGACGGGGAGAGGTTCGTCCAGGATGATGACCAGTCTGGGCTCCTCCGAGAAGTAGGGGTCGGTGACGAAGATCTGTCTGATGGCAAGGTCGTGCCCGGAGAGCACCCTGACCGTTGCGCCCACGATCCCTTTTTGCTGGGCATCGGTCGGGACGATGGTGATGACGGTGAGGTTCAGGTATCCGGCAACCTCCGAGAGGTCGGGGGTGGCCCGCATGCGCGCAAAGATGTCGCCCGTCTCCTCCATGGAGATGATCCGCCGTGCCGTGGCGTCCACGACCCTGCGGTCGATGCCGAGAGCGCGGGCGATATGGGTGGCCGGTATTTCGATGCCGTTGCAGGTGACTTTGCCTTCAGGAGAGACACTGAATCCGTTTTCGAGGAGAAAACGCACGACTCTGGTCTGAGCGGGCGAATCGGTGAATTCCTGCATGAGTGTTGCCCACATATCAACCAGAATGTACATCTGTGGCACATATTAATGCTGGGGTCGTCTCTCCTGTGCGCTCATGCCTATGGAATATGCTCATATCGTGGTTTTTTCTCTCTCTGACCGGGTGTGGGAGGGCATCAGGGGCCCGAATTGAGCGATAGATTATTTAACCTGTATATCATTGTTTATAGGGTAACAGGCGAGGGTTGCCGAGCTAGGTCAAAGGCGCAAGGTTGAGGGCCTTGTCACGCAGGTGTTCGGGCGTTCGAATCGCCTCCCTCGCACTCACTTTTTGGATTGTCGCTTCTCTTGAAAATTGTCGCTTTTATCGATCTTCCTGATCTCGATCTCGCTCGTATCGATTTATTTCTTTGAAATGAGGATAGGCAGGCATGAACGCAATAACGCGCTCTTCTTCATTGTAGCCCCCCCTTCTGTGCGGCCTTCGGCTCGATCGTCAGTACCTTGATCCCGGACGTTCAACGGTGGTCAATTTTTTTGGCTCTTCGCTGTTTCATGTGGGTAAACCCCGACACCATAATGCTGTTTCCTCACGCGAAGGCCGCGGAGAAACAAGAGCCCTGATCACATCCTCGCGTCTTCGCGTGAGATTCTTGTGAAAACCCAGCGAGCATCAAGAAACGCCCCCCACATCTTCACCGTCTGTCGTGTAAGATCATTCCCATCATACATATCGGCGTGGGGAGAAGTTAGGCGAAAATATCCTGACCACCCACAAAAAGGAGCGATGAGCCACAAAAGAGGACGGCGCCGCCGGATCCGATCAGGGGTGAGGTTTTCGTTGGCCGATGCCTGGCCGGATCGGGTGGTACCAAATAATGGGGTGAGGGCCGGAGTCATGAATACGAACAGGGGGTACGCGGTTGAATTAACCGGGATTCATAGAGATCCCCGATCAGGATCCATGAAATGAAAAACAATGGTAAGAAACAGGCTGTGTAATCTAATCTTTGAAACGCACCGATCTGGTCTAACAACCGGATCCGAATGTATTTTTTCAATCTAACCTTGATTATCCGGGTAAAATGATTGAAGTGCCGGATCCCGACGTTGAATCCGGGTTTATGCCGGATTCTACAGATCCGCGGAAATGGGAAAGATCGATTGATAAATATCGTCACCCGTCGAACAGTTTCAGCACTGTTATGATTTCAGTGCTTTATGTTGACGACGATCGCGCCCTCCTTGAAGCCGTTAAACAAACTCTTGAAAAAACGGGTGAGATCTCGGTTCGAACCGCAGAATCAGCATATGGTGCACAATCTTTTCTTGCCGATCGAAAATTCGACGTCATCGTCTCGGACTACCAGATGCCCGGGATAGATGGGATCGAGTTCCTGAAACAATTCCGGGCCGCCGGGAATGAAATACCGTTCATCATTTTTGCCGAACGAAGTCGGGAAGAGACGGTCATCGAGGCGATAAACAGCGGAGCAGATTTTTATCTCCTGAAAGAGGGAGATCCTGAAGCCAGATGCGCAGACCTCTCTCTCAGGATCAGGGAGGCGGTGCGGCGGAGCAGAACCGCGAATTCCGGGTGCGGCGGAGACGGCGTCCATGAAGACCTCGCAGACTCCCTTCCCCTGCCTTTTTTCGAGATCGATACGAAGGGAAATATCCGGTGTATGAACAAAACCGGCCGTGCAGTTTTCCTGTACTCTGAAGAAGATATTGAACGGGGTGTTCACCACCTGCAACTGATCCTCTCCAGGGAGCGGGTGCGTGCCTGCAGGGATGTAGAGGAGTTCGTGGCCGGAGAAACGAAGTTTTCAGAGGCCGATTATACATTTCAACGCAAAGACGGAACCTCGTTCCCCGGCACCCTGTATATGAACCAGGTGCTGCAGGAAGGAAAGACGACCTGCATCAGGGGCGTGATCGTCGATCTGACCGGCCGGAAAGAGAGTGAGGCGCTTCTCAGGACGTTAATAAATTCAATGCCCGACCTGTTCTGCTTCAAGGACGGTGAGGGCCGCTGGATCGAGACGAACGAACGCACCCTGCAGATCCTCCGGATCGAAGGCGTCGACTACAGGGGCCTGACCGACGACGAAATTACCGAATACAGTCCGCTTTACGGGAATATTCTGGCCCGGTCCCGGGAGAGCGACGCCCGTGCGTGGCAGTCGCCGGGTGGTGTGAGGGAGGAACGGACGTTTGTCGGGTCGGACGGCAGCGAGAGCACCTTCGACATGATCAGCACGCCGATCTTTAAGGAAGACGGCAGTCGCTCCGGTCTTGTCATCATTGCCCGCGACACCACGGAGAGCAGGAGGGCCGAGGAGGACCTGAAAAATAATCGTCAGCTGCTCAGGGCGATCATCGACAACAACCCGGCCTGGATCGCCTGCGTCGATCGGCAGGGCAGGTACCTCTTTGCAAACCGCAATTTCTGCAATACGTTCGACCTCACAACCTCTGAAATCGTGGGGATGTATGGTGGGGATCTCCTCCCGCCGCATATCTTCGAGCGCCACCTCCCGCTCCTGGATGCCTGTCTTAACGGCGAAACCGTCCATTTTACCGACGAGAACCCTGCCTGGGCGACCGGGCCGACGTACGACATCGGCTCTTATACTCCGATCTTCGGTTCGGACGGCAGCGTGACGGGCGCCGTCCTGATGGTGAACGACGTCACCGAACTCAAGAGGACTGAGGCCGCCCTCTCCCAGGCGAACAGGAAGCTCAATCTCCTCTCCTCGATCACCCGCCACGACATCCAGAACTCGCTCCATGTCCTCTACGGCTACCTCGATCTCGCCGGTGGATCCCGTGACGAGGCAGAACGGACGAATTTTATCGAAAAGGCCATCGAGCAGGTCAAAAAGATCAGGTCCGAGATCGGTTTCACCCGCGACTATCAGGACCTCGGGGTGCACGCCCCGGAGTGGCAGGAGCCGCAACAGATCCTGGAGCAGGCATGGCAGTTCGTACCCACCGGCGCCGTGACGCTCCACGCGGACCTCGGGGGCGTCTTTGTGTACGCTGATCCGATGCTCGGCAAGGTGGTGTCCAACCTGATCGACAACGCCCTCAGGCACGGCGGGGCTGTCACCTCGATTACGGTGTATTTCAGGGTCACGCCCGATGGACTGGTATGGATCGTCGAAGACGACGGTGTCGGTCTGCCGGACGCGATGAAAGAGAAGGTTTTCCTGAAGGGTGTCGGGAAAAACACCGGCTACGGGCTGTTTCTGGCGCGGGAGATCCTGGGGATCACCGATATCGGCATTCGAGAGGCCGGAGAGCCCGGAAAGGGGGCCCGGTTTGAGATACTGGTCCCTCCTGGGCGATACCGCTGTTCAGACGAATCGTGCGAGAGACCGGATCAATGATCCGGTGAACCTTTTTTCGGTCCTGCTCACGGCGGCGGGGATCGTCCTGTGCGGTCATGCCCTGCCGGTCTCAGGCCGTTTTCAGTGGCGGCAGTATTTTTTTTCCTCCAATCTGGTATATCTGCACTGGGAGCATAGTTATTCCAGCGTTTCAGGAAGCATATGGCCGTGTAAGGGCGTTTGCCGATTGCATACACACTTACGGCGGCGATGCTCTTCGGGATCACCGCCCCTTTTTCCAAACTCCTGCTGAACTATGTCGCATCGTCCTGATCACCTTCTCCTGTATCCTCCTCTCGTGGAACTCCGGTCAGGTATTCGGCGTCCTTTTCGCCTGTACCTTCTGGGGAATGGACAACAATTTCAGCAGGATGATCTCAGGCAAGGACCCGATCGCCGCGTGATGATCCGGGGGATCGGGGCGGGCCTGATCACCGGTGCGGTCGCTCTCGCCCTTGGCGAACCCCTTCCCGGCCCCTTAACCTGCGCCGCTGCCATGGCGATGGTTTTTGTCGGCTACGGCGGCCTGATGAGCGTGCTGTTCATCATGACCCCGAGCACAGTTCAGGGGCCGTGCCGATCGGCTGCCACGGATATCACTGCCGTTATCATATCCACTCTGAAATGGGGCACGAGCATCCCCATACCCCTGATCTTCACCACCTGCACCGCCGCGACTGATGGCGAACGATCGAACACGACTGCGCCCTCACCGGGACAGCGAAAAAAGAGTTGATGACGCAGGGTCTCTGTCCTTCAGAGATCCCTGATCTCGAGGTGGGTTTCCTTTACAGCATTCAGTTTCAGTGCGACGGCGCGGTAAAGATTGACGTTGCGCACACACTCCCTGAACTCGCCGTTGTACCAGTCATCCATCGAATCCTGATACATCATCATTTTTATCTTCATTGCCGATCTCCGGTGGGATCTGGGGGTTTATATTCTTACTGATATTTTTTTTATATATTAACGATGTTTTTTGTTAAAATACTTCATATATTGCGGGAAAAATGGTTTTTCCTCCTATATATGGCCGGTACGTGATAGCGTCCGTTTCGGGTTGCTTTTGGAGATGTTCCTGTCCTGTAAAAAGTCTCATGCGCCTGTCCATGGATCGCCCTCTGAACCCGCGGGTGGAAATGGGGATGCACCTCCTCTCTCATGCATCGTGCCCTGGGCTCAATTGCCCCCGGACCCCTGCCTGCGAACCCGGCCATGGGGGCTTTGCCCCGCCGCCATCGGCACGCCGGAAACCCGGGGTTCGGTCGGCAGAGATAAGAGACCTGCCGGTCTCCTCCTATTTTATATATCAGTATTACAATATGCCGTCAGTCAGCACAGCGGTGCGTGGCAGGGGGGAAGAGTGAAGCGGGTAGGCATCAGAATGGACGCCTTTGCGCAGATCATCGAGGATCTGAATAAAAACGAGGAGTTAAGAAATATTTTTGGGGAACCGGTCGCCGCTCGTCTCCTCGTCATAGCGGAATTTGCCGACGGCTCTGTCGACCTCAGAATCGAGGAAAATGGTGATGTGGGACTGGGCGATACCGAATCAAGAAGGTTTGTGGAGATCATCGACAGGGTTGTCTTCACAAACCTGAAATAGGTCAGTAATCCAGCGGTTCGAACTGGCTCTTCCCTACCTTTCCATAATGTTTGGTGATCTTCGGATCCAGTCCGCAAACCGGGCAGGCATAATCATCGGCCAGATCGTCGAATTTTGTTCCGGCCGGTATCCCCCGGTGCGGTTCTCCCCGCTTTTCGTCGTAAACATACCCGCAGATCTTGCAGATATATCTGGTCGGTTCCCAGACCTCGAACCCCCAGGTGCCGATTGGTCCTTTTCCAGTGGCGCCGCAGACCGGGCAGATATAATCGTCGGGCAGATCCTCAAATGCCGTTCCGGCCGGTATGCCCCGGTGCGGTTCGCCTCGCAGGGGCGAGTAGATGTACCCGCAGTGCCTGCAGATGTATCGCTTTACTTTCTGCATAGAGCGTCTCCAGACGGGGATGCGTCCCGCGAGGTATATAATGATGTCTGGACCTCTCATCCCCGTGTCTCAGGCAAGAAGATACGGGCAACCGCCCCTTCTCCTCTCCGCACCTCCTCGTCACCTTCTGGAGCGGAGATCGCAGCTCCCGGGCGATCTCGGCGTCGTCCGTTGCGGGAACACCAACGAACGTGGAAAAAACCGGGCATTTTTTACGCTATCGGTGTATACTCTGCAGACATGAGAAGATATCCTCTGTTCTGGTGCTCGCTCTGGGCGGTATTCGCCCTTCTTCTCCTCGGCATTCCGGCGGTCTCCGCAGCGACGATAGAGGCCGTGCTCGGTGACGATGTCCCGCTTTCCGGGACGTCGACCGGAGGAGGGGACATATATCTCTTCCTAACCGGGCCGAATCTTGCCTCCGGCGGCGTCAGTCTTGACCGCCTCTCGCCGGTCGCGACCGGGTCGAAATCGTCCTTTACCGTGGTCTCCACCGGCGATGACAACCGCTGGCAATACCGCTGGAATACCGCTGGCCTCGCCCTTGACCCCGGCGTATACACCCTGTACGCCTCTGACACCCCGGCGGCGAAGGGCGATCTCGGCGCACGCAATGCCGTGTACGGCACCGTCGGGATCAGTCTTCGCAGCCCGGGGCTCACCCTCGACACCGGGGGCACGCTGGTGATCAGGGCATCGGTGGACGGTGCTCAGGTTGTCATAAACGGGGAAGACGTAGGCAACGCCCCCCTGACTCTGAACGGGGTCAGGTCGGGAGAATATATGGTCAGCGTCAACGCCAGCGGGTATGAACGCTGGTCGGTCACGGCAGTGGTGAAAAATAACGAGACAACGGAGATCAACGCGGGCCTCCTGCCTCTGACGACAACGACGGAGACAACAGCGGAGACGACGCCCACCACCCCGGCGACCACGCCCGCGGCGGCCCCCATTCTCCCTGTTGCGTTCTTCGCCCTCGTCCTTTTTGTTCTTGGAAAGAGATGAGGGTCACTCCTCATATTTTCCTTTGACGCCTGCCCATCCTGTATAGCCGCAGTAGATGCACCCGTCGCCGCCGCATCTGGTGCAGAGACAGGCGGGCTTTCTGACCGACACCCGGCCTGTCTTATCGCAATACGTGCACCCGGCGCCGTCACAATGCCTGCAGACGACCTCCTCGTAAATTTCCCTGTCCATGCTCTTCTTTTTAGTCAGCAAGTGGATTAACCCTTCGAAGAGCCAAAACCTCAGTGCTATCTATATCGGATCGCATACCACCTGCACACATGCATGAATACGGACGCCAGACCGTTCACCTCATCTTAGGCACCGCCATTGCGGCTGTCCTCCTCATACCCGCTCCCGGTATGGCGTCGGTGATCTATGCGGCCGGTCTCCTCGGCGGTCTCATCTGTCTTGAAGCGCACCTGAAAGGCTGGTATGTCCCGGTCATCGCCGAACTGGTCGGCACCTTTGAGAGAGACGGCGCCTTCCCGGGAAAAGGTTCGTTTTATTTTGTCGCCAGTGCGCTCTTCTGCTCGATCGTGTTCAGACCGGACGTGGCTTTTATCGCCGTCCTCTCCCTCGCCGTCCTTGACGCCGTCGCCACCGTTGCAGGCATCCGCTTTGGCAGGCACCGGATCGTGAACGGCAGGACACTGGAAGGATCGCTCTCCGGGTTTGCCGTCCTCTGCGCGATCCTCCTGACATTCACGGGCCCGGTATCCGCCCTTGCGGCCTCCGCGGTCGCCGCCGTTGCCGAACTCTTATCACCGATAGACGACAACCTGGTCATCCCTCTGGCCGTCGGCGCCGCCCTCACGCTGCTTCCGGTCGCCTGATCCCGGGCCACATCATCAGGAGGAAGTGCTGATCGTGTTGGGCTTTCTGATCTCCTGGTGGACCCCGCTCACGCGCAGCGGTCGGCCGGCACTGTCCTCGGCCACCACTCTTCCCGCACTGCGCACCCGTATCCATGAGTTGTCTTTTCCCCTGAGTCTGAACTCACAGGAGTAATATGATGTCTTTCTCTCCAGGTGTTCTTTCATGCTCCTCACCATTTCCGCCCTGTCGTCGGGATGAACGAGCAGTATCCATTCCAGATCCCCGAACGGAGCGTCTCCGGGAGCGTAACCGAGCATCTCCAGATAATAGCCGTTGAAATAGACTTCGCCTGTCTCCAGGCTCCAGTCCCAGATCGCAAGCCCGGCCCCCTCGATAACGCATTCGATCCGCTCTTTTTCTTCCTGCAGGGACATTTCGGCTTTTTTCTGGCCGGTGATGTCGCGCATGACGCTCTGGGCGCCGACCACTTCCCCTTCGTGGAATAGGGTGCATCCATTCATTTCAACGTGGATGGTCTCTCCATCCTTCCGGCAAAGGGCGATTTGCAGCCCCTCTACGGTGCCCCCTCTCAGCGTGTGGATGAAATGGCCCATCAGCCGTTCCCTGTCCTCTTCCGCGACAAACTCCAGAAACGGGTGCCCGACGATCTCTCCGGTGGGATAGCCGGTGATCCGCGTCATCGACGGGGAGGCGTAGGTGATGACGCCGTCCAGATCCCCGGTGGTGACACCGTCGAAGATGCCCTCTGTGATCAACCGGTATCGCTCTTCTGCCTTCTGGAGCGCCTCCACCGTTTTTTTCTTCTCAACGGCCTGCCTGATTTTGTGCGTCAGATCGGCGAACTGTGAAACCGGATCTCCCCCCTTCTGAACGTAAAAATCCGCACCGCTGTTCAACGCCTCGATCACCACGTCCTCACGCCCCCGGCCGGTGAACAGGATGAACGGGAGATCCTGATACCGCCGCCTGACCTCTTTGAGAAACATGATCCCGTCCATCGCCGGCATCTCGTAGTCCGATACAACGACGTCGTACCGGGCTTTTGTCAGCATATTAATCGCCGTTGTGGCAGATCCGGCGGTATCTATCCCGAATTCGCCGGACTCTTCGAGGAATATTTTTCCGATATCGAGTAGTGCGGGTTCGTCGTCAACAAGAAGCAGGCGGATCATCACCGGTTCCCCGCGTTTTGCCGGTCTGATCCCGTCCATCTGAAGCGATACATTCCGACGATCATTTTCCATGATCTATTATAGGGTATCCGGTTTTGATCGGCGGTAAACGTTTGTCTTCCTGTCTTCCCTGTTTGATGAACGGATATGGCACGATGTCGAAAATGGACCGGGCGTCCCATTTCACAGCATGCGATCCCCTCTCCCGATGCAGATATGTTGATGCCCATCCTCCCCAAAGAGTACCAGGGACGGTACAAAAACGATGGCAGGGCAGCAGAAAGGGTATGAAGAGGAAGAGATCAGATGAACCGGGTTCTCCTCTCCCTTTCGGCGCGGTTGCGGGGTCTTGTCTCCACCCATACCTCCCCGCAGCGTTTCCGGGAGATCGACTTTCTGCGGGGCGTCGCCATCATCATGATGGTCGTCTACCACGCTCTCTTCGATCTCGCCTTCTTCGGGGTGGCGGCGATCGATGTGCTTGGGGGGTTCTGGCGCTCGTTCGCCCTTGCCACCGCCACCCTGTTCATCGCCCTCGCCGGGCTGTCACTGCCGATCAGTTATGCCAGACGAAAGGATCGGGGAGTCGATCGGCCCCTCTGGCCGGATTACGCGTGGCGGGGTGGGAAGATCGTCGGTTTCGGGCTGCTCGCCACCATCGCCACCTGGATATTCATCGGCGACGGCTTCATCGTCTTCGGGATACTCCATCTCATCGGAACGGCGATCATACTCGCCCCCCTCTTCCTGCGGATCGGGAGATGGAACCTTGTCCTGGGAGTCGGGATCGTCCTTGCGGCCCTCCCCCTTGGCCGGGTTGCCGGACCGTACTGGCTCGTGCCCCTCGGCATCCACCCGCTCGCCTTTTACAGCGTTGACTATGTGCCGCTGGTCCCCTGGCTCGGGGTTGCGCTGATCGGGATGGGGGCCGGGTTCCTGCTCTACCCCGACGGCAAAAGACGGTTTTTCCTGCCCGCGCTCAATCCTGCCGGCTTGGGGTTCGTCTGTGCACTGGGACGAAACTCGCTCCTGATCTATCTCGTCCACCAGCCGGTGATCGTCGCCATGGTCCTCGCCTGGAAGGCGCTGATCGCATAAAATAGGTATATTCCTTTAATACGACAACGGTCACGTCATCGTCGGACCTGCTGATGCCGCCCTGCAGGAGTTCCCGCACGATCTCCTCGCTGCCTCTGGCGGATCCTGAAGGTAGAATCTCTCTGGCCACTTCGTCAGAAAGGCCGTCACTGCAGAGGACCAGAGTGTCTCCCGGTTGAAGTTCCAGTTCATAGAGGTCGACACGGCTATTGATGCCGAGCGCATGGGTGATCACGCTCCTGAGGGGGTGGTTCTTTGCCGTTGCGGCATCGATGGATCCCAGTTCGAGTAACGTGTTTACCAGCGTGTGCTCCCGTGTCCTGAATGTCACGCCTTTGCCCGTGATAAACGCCCTGCTGTCCCCGCAGTTTGCGATTACGACCAGGCGTTTTGTGATGACGGCGGCGACAAGGGTCGTTCCCATCCTCTCCTCGCCCGCTGTGGCCCCCCCGATCCGCAGATCCGCTTCGGCAAAGGCGGACGCCATCAGGTCCATGATCTCCCTGCTTTTCATTCCTCGCCGGTATGTTCCGGTGAAGGCGGCGGTGACGCTCTCGATCGCGATCTGTGCCGCCCGGTCGCCATGTGCTTCACCGCCCACACCGTCTGCGACGGCAATAAGGCATGAGTCGGCGATCTCTATCACGGCATACGCATCTTCGTTCGTTCCTTTGTGGCCGGCATGCGTCATGCCGCAGACATCATAACTGCCCAACCGCACTCCTCCTCCCATCTACCTTATCCGGATGAAAGGATTTCTTCGCGGGGTCGGTACGAATATCCCAGGACCGATGCTATCGCAGAGAGGATCTCATCGGTCGGGTTTTCCCCGTCACCTGGAGAGGATGCCGGTTGCGACAGTATATATGCCTCATGGAGGGTGCGCACCTCCTCGAAAAACGCAGTTCGTGACTGGTCCAGTCCGTCTTTCATGTTTTGCATTGTGAGTCACTCCTTTCTTTTGAGATTGTCTCGCATTTTTGTAGGGAATCCCGATTCAAAGCCCCCATGTGATACGGTCTTGCATCATTTCGCACCTGGAAGACATAGCATGAAGAGCAGGTGACAGGGGGCATGGGAGGGGGCTTGCAGAGCGGTTCCCCCTGAGCAGAGATGATGGGGCGGTAGTGCATCAGGAGGTTCCTTGCGTCGGACCTTCGGCGGGTATCGATCAACCCCTTTAGATCCCATGCAGGTTATGGGGAGGAGTGCGAATGGGGCAGAATCCTTCTCCTCTCCCCGATGGATTGAGGAAGCAGCCTTTGCGCTCTTACCGATTTCCAGGCTCGTTTCCGGGTCATACTCCTCGGCTGGAGCAATGTGAGGCGTTCTCCGGAAGACACTTTCTCGTTTTCTTCAGATGATCCCTCCGTTTGTTTGTGGATGTCGTTTCGGACACCCAGAAAAAAGATGGATCTGAGAGGATATATATTTCCATAATGCCTTCGTTATATTGATTAAACACTGCGGGAAAAGGGTTGAACCGTTTTGTTCTATTCCCGGATGAAGGGATCCTGAAAAAACGCGATGTCCGATTTTCCGGTCCACCGCCTGCCCGAACCTCCTGACCGTTCGCCTGAACGGATCAGGGAGATCTGAAACAGGGCTCATGTTCACGCCGCGGAGGCAGTTGAAGGTGTCATGTATACTCATATAATATAGAGAATAGCCATTTTCTGCAGATGTGTTGGTGTGGTGCGCCGTCTCCCTGCGGCCCCGATATTGCGGGATGCAATGAGAACGTATCCGTCGAGCAGCAAAACCGGCGTCCGGGACCATCGAGGTCCTGCCCGATGAGAGTGATAACTTAAAAAGCGATTGACCGCTCTTCTTCCAGGAACAGATGTCTCAACGATACTATTGCGACCTGTTTTCGTTCCACGGGCGGTATAATCATCCGACGCTGTCCGCTGCGTTCTTCTGCTGGCGGATCATCCATGTGGTGGCGTTCGAATAACTCCAGCGTATTATCTCGAGTTCCTCACAGATCTCTGCGAGAATCGCAAGGTTCATCCCGACCTCCCTGGATGACAACCCCAGGTCTTTTGCAATATACCTGGACTTGAAATAGCAATCACCTTTTTTCACACCGTTTTTCAGGTACTTCAGCATTTTCTGCTGCGTGGTATTGTACTGACTCCGGATTTTTCCGTCTTGCATCATATTCTCACCTTAAACGTACCATCAGGGTATGTGGGCGTTCTGCATGGGATAGGTTCGCATCCTCTTGCATGACCCGGGCGTTTCAATTCGATTCGGACGCAGGAGTACGCTGCCGTGAAGGTCGTTTCATGGTAGTTCTCGCCTGAACACCTGAATCTGCGTTTCATACGCGACACTTCTGCAGGCCTATACCTGCGGGAAAAGCCGTTTTCTTCTCAGCGCCGTTTCTCTATCATAGAGATTATATAACGCGATAGGGAAAACGTCTCTTCTTTTTCTTTGGTCTGGCGACGTTCGTCTGATCGTTGAGATGTTGACGCGTTGCAATCCCGCTTTTCTTCCATACCGTCTGTCTCTCATGAATTTTGGGTGTCTCTATGGGTCCAGAATGCACTTCAAAGATAAGGTGTAAGCGGTGGGGAGGACTGAAGCCCGGGATACGGGCCTGCTCCTCCACGTTCCGTCATGATGCTGCTCTGGCTTTCTGGTTTATTTTTTCTGGGTCTGCTATGATCCTGGCTCCCCTGCCGGATCCTTGTTGACACGCGCATTTCACTGTTTCTCAGTCGAATTTCAATCCCCGTCTTCTTTACGGTTGTTGAGATGACCTCCCTGGATTTTATCGAGGTATAGATGCAAGAACGGTGCTGTGATCGCCGTTCTGCTCATTTTTGTTGTCGTGCGCTATACCTCCCTGGTGGACCGGGTCCCTTTCGGGCACCCTGATCAAAAATCTACTGGCGAGTATATATATTCCCAAAATACCCCGGCTTCATGCATGTTACGCTTTGGGATGATCATTGAACCAGGTGGTTCGAGTGTGGTGCGGTGCACCGGCAGGGTCATGCAGACGAGATGGAATGCATAGATGCGAAAAACTTTGGTGGCCGGGGTGTCTCTGAACGTCGATTCACGCGAAGGCGCGAAGTCTGCGTGTGGTGGCGATCCTGGACGCTTCGCGTGAGCCCGTTTCCCGGACAATCTTCATGAAGAGCTCGAAGGTGGCGATGCCCATCCTCATCCCGATCGTGTTCGCAGGGGCTGCAGGGGGGCAGAGCGGAAAATCCAGTAGGAGTGGGGTAGTTCACACCCTGAAAAATAAAATCTCCCCGGAAATAATATACTGACGATGACCGGAATTTTGTGATCCAGCGCCTGAGAAACGTGATTTAACCTGTAGGTTATTCCTGTTCGCATCTCTTTTGGTCAGGATGATCCACCCGGAACGGCATCAAGGTCTAAAAGAAGATCCTTAATGGACTGATATCGCTGCTCCGGATTCTTTTCGAGACATTTCAGGACAATGGCGTCGAAAGCACCGAGTGTTCCCATCACACCGGATGGAGAGACCGGTTCGGCGGTGAGAATGGCGACGCTCACCTCTCCCACTCCCTCCCCAGCGAAAGGCAGTTTTCCGGTCAGCAGTTCATAGAATACCGCGCCGAGCTGGAAGATGTCAGTCCGTGTGTCCACCCGCCCGTAGGTCCCCGGCGATATCTGTTCTGGGGCGGCATAGTCCAGGGAAAATGCGACAAACCTGGTCTCCTGGCGGTCGGCCACCTCCTTGCCGAGTCCCCAGTCCGTGATCCTGGGTGTCCCGTCTGGGGCGATCAGGATGTTGCCGGGCTTGATATCGCGGTGGATCAGGCCGGCGGCATGGGCGTAGACGAGCCCCTCTGCGACACCCCTGACGATGCGAACCGCTTCATCAGGTGGAAGCGGTTTTTTCATCTCGGCGAGGGATAGCCCGACGTATTCCATCTCCACATAGGGGACCGGGAGAATGTTGTAGGCGTACACTTCGACGATGTTTTTATGGGAGAGCCCTTTCCAGATCTGCATCTCCTTCATGAAACAGTGGCCGGTCATCTCGTCATAGCGCGTCGGCACCTTGACCGCAACGACGGCGCCGTCCTCGCGCCGCCGCGCCCTGAACACCAGCGCCATCCCGCCCCTGCCCACCAGTTCGGCATCCATATACCGATCGTCCAGTTCGGGTGGAAATCCGTTTCCTGTCCGAACCGGCGCAGTTCCTCCTCCGCTGAACATCGTCGGCGCTGAAGAGGAGCCGCTGGAAGCCGGAGCCGGCCCGGTCTCTTTTTTCGTATAAATCAGGTGGACGATCGGAAAAAGCGCCGATACTGCCATTATCATCGAAACTACTATCGGGCCGCCGGTCACTCCAGCCAGCGGCTCTGTGATCGTCCAGAGGATCAGAACGAGGGAGATGGCCGGGATCGGATGGGCCGTCATGACGAGAACGAACGACCTGCTGGTGAAGGCGGCATACGAGAGAAGAAGCGACGAGAGAAGCAGGTACACAACAGAAAACGCGGCAATCCCGACCAGAAAAATCTGGTTTCCCGCAATAAGACTGGCGCTGAACATCGAAAGAAGCGGAATGGAGATGAACCCGGTAACTAAGCTGAGGATCAGATAGCCCGCGGCAAGGCCCAGGGATGCGGCCCGCCGGCAATGCAGGGAATAGCCTGCCGACAGATTCGTTCCCACTCTCGAGAACGCGAAGAGCAGCAGGGCCGAGAGTCCGAAGGTGAACAGGAATATAATATACGCGCTCGCGGTTTCCAGTGCCGGTATCTGGCCGAAACCCCGATCCCTCTCTGTCGCGTTCGGATCCCGTTCCGGTGTTTCGTTCGGGCTCCATTCCGGTGTCTGGAAAAGGCCAGGGGCGATGCCGGACGTATTGTCCTGGGCTGTGAAGGTGGGGTGCTCGGACTGAATGAGCGATAACAGAATGCTCCTGATGACGGACGTGTTTTCCGCCCGGATACTCCCTTTTTCTTCGGGATAGATATACTGATATTTCTCGATACTCTCGTTGGAAACACCCGGATCTCCGGTATCGTCTCCGGAAACCGTACACACCGTACAGAAGAGGGTGAGCAGAACGAGGATCACCAGCGCCGCTCCTCGTTTGTCTAACTTCATGGATATCCTCGATCGTTTTGAAGGGACATGCACCCCTCGCATGTCCTGCTCTCTATGATAGTATTTTTCTGCTCATTGTTTATATACAGGTATATCTGGAGCGGAGATCTGCAATAAGTATCAGTTTCAGTTTTTTTCCTCCTCTTTTGGAACCTTGAAAACGATCCTGGCCCCTTTAACGCCTTTTGCGAGATCGATGATGTCCCCGTCGCGGATCGCCGTCCTTGCGTGGACGGCAAGACGCATATTGTTCACGAACGTCCCGCCGGTGCTGCCGCAGTCCTCCACCTGCCATGTTCCTGAGGAGCGTACGAGACGACAGTGCGGGCGGGACACCCGTGTGACCGCTGCGTACTCCTCTGAGAGGGCGATGTCGACCTGCGGGTCGTAGGTCTCGACAGCCCCGGGATCGGCCCGCCCGACCCTGATGCTCTCCCCCGCGAGGGTGAAGACCTTCCCGTCTTCAGGTCCGCCGAGCAGCACCACCACTGACACCGACGCCGTTTTTCCGGTCTCAGTCGCGTATTGCTTCAGTACGTCATCAATCCGCGCCGAAAGTGCCAGGTCTCCGCAACTGACCTGAAGGTTCGAGAAAAGCCCGAGGTTCTGGATGATCGCCTCAAGCCCCCCGGGGATCACCGAATACTTCCAGACCGGATGCACGCCTTTCGAAGTAGGGGCGCTCATCCCGGCCTCTTTTCGAATCACGCCGGCCAGGAGGAGTTTGTCGATGTGTTTCTTCGTGTTCTCGTAACTCGTCTCGATCTCGCGAGAGATGGTCCGCATATCCTTGGGCGTCCGCTCGATGGACTTCAGGATCCGCAGGCGCGTGGCATTTCCGAGGACGTCAAGGTACTCGGAAAGCTCGTCGAGAAAGTCCTGGTTCTTTTCCATCACGAGGGTGTGCTGTCCTTCTTCCTGCTCCATGCTCATCTACCCTATGCGCATCAGATCATTTTAGTCATTGCATCGCGCTTGAATAAAAAAAGGGGTTTTGGTCCCCCTCTACTCGGCCGTCAGCGCCTGGATGGGATCGAGGTCTGCCGCTTTCCATGCCGGGTATACGCCCGAGAGCACGCAGACGGCAATCCCGACCGCTATGCCGTATGGGACATAGATGAGACTATCAAGCGTGAAGAAGTAATCCGTCGTGCCGACCATGACGAGAACAACGGTATACCCGATGATCATGCTCATGATGCCGCCGATGACCGCGCCGATCACGCCGAGGATGAACGCCTCGTACAGGAACATCCGCCGGACCACGCTCCGGCGGGTGCCGATGCTCCGCAGGATCCCGATCTCACGGATCCGTTCGGTCACCGACATCATCATCACGTTGAAGATGCTCACCGAGGCCACGACAAGGGAAATCGCGCCGATGCCCATCATCATGGAGATGATTGTCGAGAGAGACGAGGTGATCGAATCCAGCATCCGCGATGCGTCCGAGATCGTGACTTCATCCTCTTTACGGTTCAACTGGTCGTCGATGGCCTCTTCGACCTCATCGACATCGTTGATATCGTTGAGTTTTACGATGACCTCGTTGTATTCCCCTTCGTTGCCGTAGAAGCTGGTGAACCAGCGTTCGGACACGACAATGGCGTTGTCGGTGGAAATATCGTAGGTCATACCGCGCTCTTCGATGATCCCTGCGACCCTGACCGTGCTCGTGCCTTCGTCGCTGTCTTCGTCGCCGATCTCAATCCGGCTCCCGATCTTGAGATCGTAGCGCTCGGCCAGAGTGGGGCCCACCAGAGCGGTCGACGTGCTCTTTAGATACGTGCCGTTTGTCACGGTGATGAGGGTGGTAATGTCGGTGTCGTCGAGACCGTAGATCGTTGCCCTGCCCTCCAGATCGCCGACTGATATCGTATCCGACTCCGAATACACCGGTATCACGGTGTTCGGACTTGCAGCCTGTTCGATATCCTTGAGCTGGTCTTCATCGATATACTCATCCTCGTCGCTGCTGGATCCTCCCCCCATACCGCCGGGCCCGCCGTCGCCACCGCTGGGCCCTCCGCCCGGAGACACTTTGATTGTGTCGCTGTTCGCCGAGAGCGTTTCGGTGACCGAGAGGGTCAGATTCGCCCCCATGATGCCGAGGGACGTGATGGCAATGACACCGATGACGATGCCGATGGCGGCGAGGATGGAGCGGAGAAAGTGTCTTCTCACATTCCTGACCGAGATGTCGAAGATCACACTCTTTGTCATGAGGCGATCCTCCCATCTCTGATGACGATCGTGCGGTGGGCATAGGTTGCGGTTTCAGGGTTATGGGTGACCATGATGACCGTCCGCCCCTGCCGGTTCAGATCGGTGAGGATGTCCATGATCTGTTTGCTCGTCTTCGTATCGAGGTTCCCGGTGGGCTCGTCGCAGAGGAGGATCTTCGGGTCGTTCACCAGCGCTCTGGCGATCGCCACCCGCTGCTGCTGCCCGCCCGAGATCTCTGTGGGTTTGTGCTCGATCATCGATCCCTCCAGTCCTACCATTTTCAGGAGTTCGATCGGTCTCCCGGTCGTGTCGCGCTTTCCGTATTTCAGGATCAGTGGGTACTCCACGTTTTCGTAGAGGGTGAGGAGGGGAATGAGGTTGAACTTCTGGAAGATGTAGCCGATCGTGTCGCGCCGCATGTCGGTGAGTTCGTCGTCGTTCATCTCCCTGATGTTCTTCCCGGCAATGAAGAGATCGCCCGAGGTGGGGACGTCCAGGCTGCCGATCTGGTTGAGCAGGGTGGATTTTCCGGATCCAGACGGTCCCATGATTGCCACGAACTCCCCCTCCATGATGTCGAGCGAGATCCCCTTGAGTGCCACCACATCTCCTGCAGGCAGGGGATACACCTTGACGACGTTCTTCAGGCTGATGACCGGAACGCTGCTCATCTCTCTCCTCTCACTCCTTCTTCATCCGGTTCTTCAGGGCAGTGCGGGCGCGCCCGAGGTAGCCCTTGCGCCATGCGACGAGGCCGACGATCAGAACGACGAGAATGATCCCTATCTGGGTGATCGGAAGTGCTCCGAGACCGGCACCGGACATGCCTAACATCCCCATGCCGCCCGGTCCGCCTCCGCCGGGTGCTGCGCCCGAGAGGCTGGCAGATGACGCACTGGATGATCCGTCGCTGGCCGTACCCGACGTGGTGCTGCTCAGGTCCATCGTATAACTCGTCTCGTAGTCGTTGCCGTCGTCATCTTTGTACTGGACAACGATCGGCACCGATTTGAGGCCCTGTCCGGTGAACGTCACCTCGAAACTCGAGAAGTCGTCTGAATCCAGAGAGCCGATGACATAGTTCGGGTACGGATCCGTCCCTTTTGCCGGGCTGCCTGCGGTAACGATCACCGACTTGGCATCTTCAAGGCCGGCATTGCTCACGTCTCCGCTGACCTCGTACGAACTGCCCGAACTGCTCAGCTCCAGGTTGTTGATCACCATGATGGGTCCGGTCTTGGACTCCCCCACCTCTATCGGGACGGTGATGACGGAGGTATGCGTGTTCATACCGTTGCGGTAGGAGACTGTGAAGGCGAGGTCGGTGGAGTGCGACGCCGCAATGTCGAACGAGACCTCTGCGGACTTGTCAGGCTCGAGGTTGCCGATGAAATAACTCGACTGGGTGCTTTCGATGCCTTCACCCGAGGGGGTGACGGTCACACCGTTGACGGTGTTCTCACGCGGGTTGCCGATCAGGAGGGTGACTGTCTCTTTCTTGTCGGCGGTGAATATGTCAGGTTTGTCCTGAACCGAAACCTGCACTTCGTTGCTCTGTACCTTCACGGCAACGGGGTACCGGAGGCTTCCGGCGTCCCTGAAGTCCAGGTAGAACATTGGGTAATACACGGTGTCCGAACCGTCGGCCTCAATGCTGAACGTAAATGTTTTTGTGGTCCCTCCACCGATATCACCGACCGAGTCGTAGGTCTGGGTGTTCAGGACCGAAATTCCGGTACCGTAGAGTGTTGCCCTCGATATGGCGACTGTTTCGTCCCCCGTGTTTGTCACGGTAATTTTGACCGTTGCCGTGTCCCCGTTCATCAGCACATCAGGGCTGATCTGCACATCGGTTACGGCCACCATGGAGGCGGCGTCATAACTGGCAGTGTCTACCGCTGCGGCTGAGCCGGTGAGCAGGCAGAACATCATCAAAACAATCCAAACTGTCTTTTTCATTCATGACCCCCGATGGGTTATATTGTTCCGGTAAACTATCGGCCGCATCAGCAGATATATTGCCCAAATAGCCCGGGATCAGTCCTCGAACCTGCGGGGGCATTCGCTGAACCTCTCGGTTCAACCGGAATAGAGAGAAAAGATCAGATGAGGGGTTCGGGCCCCCGTTTGCCGGCAACCGGGAGCCGTTCTCCCTTGATAAAGATCGGGCTGTCGGTTTCCCGGATCTTTTCAAGAATGACGTCTTTGCCTTCTCTGGTCAGTGCGAACACGGGGATGGCGGCCCCGCCCTGAAGGAGCGCCACTCTTCCGGCCGCCTCGCGGAGGTGCCGCGATGCGCAGACGGTGACGATATCGGCGACGGCGACCAGACGTTCGGATTCGTCTGCCGAAAGCCCGGTCGTGTGGACGCCGACGATGAGGGTCTCGGGGAAGAGGCGGCGGATCGTCTCTGCGTCGTCGGCGCCGGCGACCGTGACCGCTAATTTCCTGCAGCCGAGTTCACGGGCGAACGCCACGCCCTTCACCTGGTCGATCGCCCCCGTCTCGGGGTCGAGGACGCGGCCGCCGTTCGCCTCGATCCGGCCGATCACCGCGGGGATAGGGGAAGTCTTCACCAGCCCGGACATTCGCCCCCCGATGCCCTGGACGAGTTCCGGGTTTTGTGCGACCAGAGTTCCTGCCCCGTCGCAGGCGATGACGGCACCGTCGAGCAGACCCCTGCGGATGGCGCAGGATATGAGTTCCGAGGCTCCGAAAAGAACGAAATCCTGGCCTGCGAGCACTTCCCGATCGGGGGTGCACATCCCGAACGAGCGGATCCTCTCCTCGATATTTTCCCTGATCGCATTCTTCGTCATCTCCCGCACCGGTCTGCCGAAGCGCTCGGCAAGCGGACAGTAGCAGATCACCGGGTCGCCGACCTCAACGACCCGCCCGTCCCGCACGACGACCTTTGTCTTCCCGATCGCCTCGATGATATGCTCGTCGTTCATGGCTCTTCAAGAAATAGGGGGACATCGGCAAAGGCGTCGCCGTCAAAGACGCCGCGCGGGGTAACGCGCAGGTGGGGTATTACGGTGAGCGCCAGAAACGAGAGGTACATAAACGGGTTGTCGATCGCTCCCATCGATCGCGTCTGCACTGCAAGACGGTCGAGGCCTGCGATCACATGGGGATACGGCGCCACCGCCATCAAACCGCCGCACGGTAGGGGAAGGACGGTTGTCCCGCTCTCCGAAACCGCCACCATCGCCCCCCGGCTCCTGATCACCTCGCCGACGGCGGCGACGATCGCCGCGTCTGAGGCGCCGACCGCAATGATGTTGTGGGCGTCATGGGAAACGCTTGCTGCAATGGCTCCCTCTTTCAGGCCTAATCCGTGGACCAGTCCGGTACCCGCGCCCTCGCCGCGGTACCGGTCGCATACCGTCACCTTGAGGATATCCCTCTCAAGGTCAGGGATATCGGCCGTATCCACCGGGAGGAAGAGCGCTTCCGTGACGATCTGACCTTCGACCAGGCCGATCACCCTTGCTGTCCCCGTTCCGTGCAGAGTAAGATCTTCGGGCCCGGGTAGACGGCAGGCGATCTGCGGCTTCGGGCAGGAAGTCTCCCGGTAGCCCGGATCCTCGTAGCGCCGTCCGAGGATATAGGTCTCCTTCACCTGAAATTCATCGCCGTCTGCGAGCACACAGAAATCTGCCCGTTTTCCGGGTGTGATTGCCCCCCTGTCATCCAGGCGGAAACGCTCTGCCGCGGTCAGGGTTGCCGCACGCAGGGCGAGTTCGAGCGGGATGCCGCAGGTTACCAGTTTCCTGATGCAGCCGTCGATATGCCCTTCGCGGACGAGCATGTCCGCGTGCCGGTCGTCGGTGGCAAGGCAGCAGCGCGACGCCGTACAGGGGGTGAGCAGCGGGGCGAGGGCTGCAAGGTTCCGCTCGGTCGATCCTTCCCGCATCATGATATACATGCCGAGGCGCAGTTTTTCCCGGGCTTCGGCAGATGAGGTGCATTCGTGATCGCTCTGCAGTCCTGCAAGCACGTAGGCGTTGAGGTCTTTTCCGCTGAGAAGCGGGGCATGTCCGTCCCTGATCGGGAATATGCCGAGTTTTTTCCAGACCTCAGGGTCGCCGTTCAGGACGCCGGGCACATTCATCATCTCACCGAGGCCGACAACCCCTTTTCTCTCTGCGAACGAGAGGAGGTCGTCAGCGGAGAGAACGGCCCCCCCGGTGTCCGCCGGGGTGGCAGGGACGCACGAGGGGAGAGTGACAAGAATGGAAAGGCCTGATCTGATCCCCTCGGCGAGTATGAACCCGATCCCGTCCTTTCCCGAAACGTTGGCGATCTCGTGGGGGTCGGCGATCACCGTCGTCGTGCCGTGCGGAATGACACAGCGTGCATACTCGCACGGCGTGAGGAGCGAACTTTCGATATGGACGTGGGCGTCGATGAGGCCGGGAACGACCCTGGCCCCGCCGAGATCGACGGTTTCCCCAGCTTCATATTCTCCGAGTCCGACGACGATCCCGTCCTTGACGGCAAATGCGGTCTTCTCCCACGAGCAGGTGAAGGGATTGAAAAGGGTCGCCCCGGTATAGGCTCGGTCGGCGGGGATGCGTCCACGCGCCGCCTCCAATGTTCTATCCATCGTCTACACCCTGATGTCCCTGATCACGGAAACTGTTCTGGTGCTTCCTTTTGTGATATAGAGATAGAGTTTGTACGTGCCGGGCTCAAGGTCCACCGGGAAGGTGTAGGTGGTCTGCCCTGTCTGAAACGTCACCATCTCCGCAAAATTCGCAACCTCGATCTGTTTGAAATTGTCGGTCTTAAAGACCGTCACCTGCAGTGTGGCTTCAACCGGTTCTGAGGGGTTGTCCACCACGGCCCCGATCTTCCCTTCGCTGTAGGTCACCTCTCCAAAACCGATGCCGGTACAGCCCCCTGTCCATATAAGGATGCAGAGGCACAAAATCGTGGGAAAAACTGCAATCCCTTTGCTTGCCATCAAACCAATGTGACGTCTCAGAAAAGATATACTATTTGGTTTTCGCCGGGTTTTCACCTGACGATGGTGTCCACAAATGAAGAGAGCGCTTCATGCACGTTCTCACCGTTTCTGGCAGAGATGAGATGGACCGATGCCTCCCCGATTTCGGGCGCAAAACGGGAGGGATAGGATTCGGGAAGGTCGCATTTGTTCAGCATGAAGGCTACCGGCACGGCAAGCTCTTTCAGCCACTCCGATAGTTTCCGGGTCATTTCATCGGGCGCGGCCGTTGAATCCACGATGATGACCGCACCGTCCATACCCCGTGCAAGTATCTGGCGGACAAACTCGTATCGCTCCTGGCCGGGGGTTCCGAAGAGATACACCATCCGCTCTCCGACTCTTACCCTGCCGAAATCAAGGGCGACGGTCGTGGTTCCGCCGGGACAGTTCGCTTCGATGTGCCGTGTATCGGGATCGAGGGCCTGGATGAAGCTGGATTTGCCGGCATTGAATGTGCCGAAGACACAGATTTTGAGTTTCCCCTCTTCCATCATCTGATAGTGTGACATGTCAATATTTGTTCATGTCGATCTGTTTTTTTACGCAATAATTGAACAATATCGAATGTGCTTCTATCCCGGCTTTCTGGAGGGGGAGCAATGAACCGATATAAAAAAAGAAGGATCGCAAGGGTCTTTAATTCAGATCTTCTCGATGGTGATACGGATTCGGTCGCCTGCCTGAAATCCGTGGCCCTTCGGGACGTCGATATTGAACCATAGTTGTCCTGGGTCTTCGTTGCTCGAACCCTTCGGCCCCTGCTGCATGAGGCAGTCCTTGACCTCATTGATCCTGGCGACGAACTCGATCTCGGAATCAAACGATATGATTTTTTCCATATTTAAAAATCGGAGGGCGATATATTAATTATGCCGCTCTTGGGCTGACCAGCCAGGTGGTGGAGTTCGAATAACTCCAGCGGGTGATCTCGAGCTCCTCGCAGATCTCGGCGAGTATGGCGAGGTTCGTACCGACCTCTTTCGACGATAAACCCAGATCGCTGGCGATGTACTTTGCTTTGAAATAATGTTTGCCGCGCTGTATGCCATTTGTGAGATAATGTACAATCCGGCTCTGGGTATCGTTATATGTCTCCCGGATACTTTTTTTATTAACCATCTCGGATCCTCGGCGTGTTAGAGGTAATAGTTGATTATTATATATAGTCTTTCTTTTTGCGGGTGGTTTGCATGTGCGAGGGTTCATCGTCGCCTGTGATCGGCTGGTTCGGTGAGGAAAGGGTGAAAGAGGGGGCGGTGGTGAAACGCTGTTCCCGGGAGAGGTACAGGAAGGCGGGTGATTGGCAGCCTGTACCTGGGGGCCTGCCGTCGCGCCCTGCTCGTTTGAGATAGGGGGGCGGGATCTCCGCTTCTGTGCTCCCTGGCGAAGTCCTCGACTCCCTCTCGGTCCACCAGGTTTCCGTCCCGATCACCCTCGCCCTCTTCTTCATGAGGGTAAGGGCACATGACCGGGAGGTGATGGGCGAGTGGAAGGAGCGGCTTCTGGCCTGCGGCGTTCCGGACGTCAGGGCCGAGTTTGTCGACGGCATCCCCGTGATCGAGATCCTGGAGAGGGCCGAGGCCGCCCCTTCCTCAGACAGATCTTATTCAATTGAAATAAGCACCTTCATTCCTTCTTTAAGGCTGCAACTGGATTATTATCAGGTTTCTCTCGGCCTTGAGCGGACGCGTGCAGCTGTTTTTCTGGTGAGTTCTGGCGAAACTCACCTGATGAAAGGGATAACCTGAGATGTTCCGGTTGTGGAGACCGGATTCAGGCTCTTATGGGATCCTGGCTGCGGCTTTCACCGCGAGATCCTCAAGCAGTTCATAATCCGGATCAGGTCCGACAGTCCAAAACATCTCGTAGATATTGTATTTTGAAAAGCTGATCACATAGTGATAATGGTCCTCTGTTGCGCCCGGATCACGTCCGGTCAGTTTGAATGCCGCGGAGTTATCCCCGATTGCAGGAGGTTCGAGTACTTCATTTCTTCCTGGGGAGTATGTCACATAATCGGAATCTACCATTTTCGTGGCGTTTCCTTCTGGAAATATGACGATTCTCTGGGACAGGAGTAGTGTCCCCACCTGCGGATCTGGATCTTTGGAAAAAAATTCCATGAATCCTTCTACCGCCCCGAGTTTTTTCATGCTCGGAAGCATGTCAGACTCCAGCATAAGCGCGTATCTGGGTTGGGCCTAATCTGCAGGAAGATCTTCTTTTTGTATGAGAAGGCTGCCAATCCCTTTTTCAGTAGTATCTGATGCGGCAGAACTGGTTATCTGAGGTGTGGTTACCTGAGGTGTGGTTACCTGAATGTCATCCATGTGTCCTTCTGCTGGAGAGATCGGCCCTATTATAGAGATAAACGCTATCGTGGCTATAATAATAATATACATGGATACCGGCAACCAGAACAACCTGCTTTTCCGGGTGAATTCCACTTCACCTTTGTTGATTTTTTCTGCCGTTTTATAGGCATCGTATACAGAGTGTACAAGTATCCCGATCGCAATTAGGGTGGCTAGCAGTACCAGTACAGCAAATGCCCAGAATGAAACGAAAAAAAGAGGTAATGCGAGCAGAGTCGCGATCACCATTGAAACCATGTATGCTCCAATATAGAATATGCCGTCATTGGTCCTTCCGTTATACCACTGGCCCCAGCCGAGCCATAATAAACTGCATATAGCGGCTGTCCATCGATTGCGGATTTTTCTCACATCAGGTGAGGATATTGCGGTATTGTATGATGGTGGTGGGGCTTGTTGCGATGGAATAGTCCTTTGCGGCTGGGAATCATTGGGGCCTCCACAATATGGACATGCAGGCAGAGTCCCATCAAAATAAGAATTACAATCTGGACATTTTTTTGCGAATGACATGAATATACGCATATGCATGAAATAGCAAATCCAAATAAACCTGTTGATTTAATTTTTTAAATATCGGATTTATATTCCGTGAGATTTCGCTGTACGCAATGTTTTCAACAGTAATAGTATCGGATCTCTTCTGTCTGGTTATTGATTATTTTCAGGGCATTATTTATGGTAACAAAGGAAGATCCGAAAAGTATCTATGGCCGATTAGAAAAACTAGATCTCCAGAGCGAAGTTAGTATTTCTCTATGGACTGACCGGTCTGGTATATCTCACATTATTTTTTCGAATCCAGGGTACTATGATGGCATATGTCAACTCGACATGTTGCGCATGCACCAGATGGCCACTGATATTATAATCGCCGGCATTATCCTGTTTTCTCGGGGTTTTATTCCAATGATTATTATTGAAATGTTCTTCCCTCTTCTTTCGTCTCCTTTATTGTTTTTAACTATGCGATTCAACAGCGCAGTTATCGGTGCCGCTGTTCCTCGTGATCGTGGCCGCACTCTTCGGGCGAGAACATCGGGGGCTCTGACAGGGAGACCAGCAACCTATTTAAACGGATGATCCCCTTACCCTCCGTCATACGTCCGGAGGGACGGGGGGGCGGAGAAGATGATCGAGGTAATGCCGGAAAGCACGGGAGGTGTCATCGGATTTTTGATCAGCGGCGACGTCACTGATGAGGACTACATGCAGGTGTTCATACCGGCGATCGACCTGGCGACCGAACGCTACGGCACCATCCGCGTGCTGGTCGATATCGTCGATTTCAAGGGGGAGGACTTCGGAGCGATGGCTGACGACCTCATTCAGGACATCAAGGTCTCCTCCGTGGAACGTGAGGCGATCATCGGTGGAGAGGAGTGGGAGACGCGGCTGCTCTCCGTTCAGCCGGCGTTCTTCCTCTTTTCCAGCACCGATGTCAGGTTTTTCAAACCCGAACACCGCCAGGAGGCATGGAGATGGATCAGCGAGGGGCTGCGAGATCTTGTGCGGGCGTCCGCTCCGGAGCCGCGCTGAAGGGAGGAAAACAGATTTCCGGGTTATCGGTGACAGACGTTACATGTTCTGGTTCCGGCTCCCCATCTTCGACAGGGATGCCGATATACTATTTCCCGGTCGAGGTTACCGGGGCAGAGCGAATGCGGCCGCCCCGGAAAGGGGCTACAAAAATAGGTGGACCCGTGCGCGCTTCTCTCCGGGCTTTTCTCGTGAGGATGGTGAGAACTCAGGGGCATCCGGGCGATTCGCCGCGCCCGCTCCGGCAGGTTTGCTCTGAAAAAAAAGTGTTTATTTTCGCCTCAGCAGGAGGAGAACCGCAGACAGTGCCCCGAAGATCGGCAGCAGGGTTATGCCGGACGCCTGCGTTGTCGGCACCGTTGTCGGCGGCATCGTGGTCGTGGTCGTTGTGGCCGGTTCCGTGGTGACCGCCGTTGTCGGCGCCGTCGTGATGACCGTCGTCGTCGGTGCTGTCGTCGCCGTTGTTGCGGCTGTTGTGGTTGTAGAGGTCGCGGTCGGCGCCACGGTGACGTCCACGCCTATCCTGTCGCCCACGGAGAACGTGATCTCGTTCGAGTCCTCTGCCGAATCGGCGAAACCCTGCGGCGAATGCCACCGCGCCTGAAGGGTGTACGTCCCCTCTTCAAGTTGATCGAGGACAATGGCCGAAGAGATGCCGGCGTCGTCAGTGTAGAACTGCTGGGCCGTGACCGGGAGGTTCGCAAGGTCGGCCCCGCCGAAGCGCGTCAGCTCCGCGCCGCCGGGTGTCGTGACGACGATGTCGACGGACGCATGGGTGGATCCCGCAATATAGTCGGTGCCCACGAAGGGGGAGACGACCTTGATTGCGATCGAGGTCCCGACCGGTATGGTGATCCCCATAATGTTGTCGGCATGGTTCGGATTTGCGAGCACCGCGTCGATGCTCACTTCAGGGTAACGGACGTAAACGTTTTTCCCCGTCAGGCCGTCTATCTGGCTGTAGGCATAATACAGTCCGGTGTAGCCGCCGACCGAGGCGTCCAGCACATCGAAGTTTGTGTCGTCCGACACCGGCAGTTCATTGACGATCCCTTTTGTGGTGTCGTCGTCGGTGAACCGCCTGAGGGCCGTGACAGGGTTACCGGTTCCGGTCTTTTGCAGGGCGGTGATATCCAGTCCCTCCTCATAGACAAATATCGTGTTGCCCGGCTGAATATCGGATATGGTGGCGCCGCGTGCCGAAACCGGGGTGGCACATGCTGCAAGGAGCAGCAGCGCCAGGCAGCAGAGCATGCATGTGCCTGCAACCCCCTGATACCATCTTCGCTCCATGATAGTTCTTACATGCGTCCCGGGAAACTTATGCCTTTCGCAGGCAGATAAAAAGAGATGGAGCCCTTTATGGGCGGCCGGATCTTTTATTCGACCGGGGCCTGTCCGATCTTCTCCACGAGGCCTTTGAGAACGGGCTCACGCATACCTTCGACGAATTTGATGGAACCGACGACCAGATGGCCGCCGCCGCTGATCCCGCCGCCGGTGATCTCGTCATGGAGCTCGCGGACCATCCGCGGGATATTCATGAGCACGCCGCGGGAACGGAGCACTGCAAAGTCCGGGCCGAAGCCGAGGGTGACCACTGGTTCGCCCGGGTGCTCCCGGCAGAGCCGGTCGTGGATCTCGCCCGAGGTCTTGCCGGGCGGGGGGAAGGTGAAGCGGTGGGCGAAGATCTCCACATCGATCTTGAAGAGATACGCCCCGTTCGGCAGCTTCTCCTCGACCACATGGGGCATGGAAGCCGCCATCTGTTCCTCGATCGCAGCGTTTGCCGATTCGACAAGGAGGCCGACCAGGTTCTTCTGAAGGTCGTGGTTCCCCTTGAGATCGAGGATGTCCTTGATCAGTTCCCTGCCGTCGTTGAACCTGAGCCAGAACTGCTCGTAGTCCAGGGCAAGTGCGATGTCCTTGCATTCCTGCTCGGAATAATCGCCTGCGATGAGGTCGAGGTACCGCTGCCGTTCGGGCGCCTCACTCCGGTCGCCGACGCCTGCGACGGCCGGCAGGTGCCTGATCAGGTCGCTGACCTTCGGGTTGATCAGACGCGCCACTTCGGTCCCGAGCATGCCGGCCGTGACCCCGAAATCGCCGCCGACGTGGTAGGGGTTGACATGGGCGATCACGTACTCGTCGACGATCGCATCCGGGTGGTGGTGATCGACGACGATCATCGGGAGACTGTAGATCTCGGCCATCTTCATGGAGGGGAGATCCTCTTCGGTGGAGCCGTTGTCCATCAGAACGATCAGCGGCATCTTCTGGCCGAACCGCTCGTGGTCCTTGAGGGCGAAGTCGAGGTCGCGGGTGATGTCTTCGATCTCGTAGAACGGCGCTTTTGAAGGGGAGCGCTTGAAGAGATAATAGGCGGTGTCCAGGTCGTCGCCTTCCTCGCGCATCAGGGAGATCACTGCCTGCTCGACGGCGACTGCGGCGCTGATGCCGTCGGCGTCCGCATGGTGACGGAGGATGATCGGCTGCGCCTCAAAGACGGCCCGCCTGATCATCTTCGCCACCTTTTGCATTGCGGGGCGCAGACGTTCGAGGACATCGCTCTCGATCAGGAGCGGGATATCTTCGGGTTCAGAACGCGCGTCGAGGGCCGCCTCGATCCGGTCGTGCACCCGCCGGGCGTCTTCGCCCGTGAGCGCCTCCATCGAACTGACCTCGATCTGCAACTGGTTCTGCCGGCGCATTACTTCCCCGCTGACAAGAACGGTGCCCCCGAGTTCGATCTCCGGGTACGCCCGGACGCCGGCCTCGATAAAGGCGGCAGCGTTGCCGCTCCCCGACTCGTCGACGAGGGTGAAGATCGTCGGTCCGCTCGTCTGCTTGATCTGGGCGACCGAGGCCTCGAGGGTGACGCTCCTGCCGACTTGCGACTGGAGTTCACCCATTTTTGTCACGTGGACCCGCCGGGTGACGCTCTCGAGCCGGTACACCTGGGGCAAGACCTCTGCAAGGTCGATATTCCCGTTGTTCCTGATATTGATGACCTTTACAAAGATCTGCTCCCGCTCCTCGTGCTCCTGAAGGGTATTGCTCTTGTGGATCAGTCCCTTGAGCCGGGCGTTCAACTGGACGAAGGTTCCGAAATTTGCAAAGCCCTGAACGGTTCCTGCATAGATCTTCCCTTCTTCGACCTCCCCGATCCCGCAGTTCGGGCCAAGGGAATAGACTATCGTATCTTCTGAATTCGCCATCTTCGTACTCTCTTGAATGATAATGCTTATGTATTTTTACCCGAGCAGAGGGTTGCGAGTTGCTCCTCGCCGTCCCTCCGTCCCTTCGCGACGATGAGATCCCCGGCAAAGAGGCGTTCGTCTCTGCCGGGCCGGTATGTCCAGCGCTCCCTGCCGTGCCTGATCGCAAGCACGACCATACCCGTGACCGTGGCGAGGGACATCTCCTTCAGGCTCCGGTTCGCAAGGGCCGATCCCTCTTTCACCTCGAAGCGGGTGATGATCTCGTCCGACTCCCTGACGATCATCCTGAACACCGGGGGGATCTCGATCTCCCTGAGGAGGACGTCGGCGATTGCAGACGCCGCTTCTGCGATCGTTTCGGCGAAGGAGGAGAGGTGGAGGAGGCCCCTGAGGTATTCCACGTTTTCGATGCGTTTCGCCGCCTCCAGCACCCATAGATCGAACTGGTAGCGCATGTCCTCCATCTGCCCTTCGAGGTTGACGACCTCCTGTGCGAGGTCTTCGTTGGTGAAGAGGAGGGCGGTGTAGGCGAGCCCGACTGCGAGTTCGGAGAGGTTCTTCATCTCGATCATCAGGGCAACGGCCCGGTCGAGATCGTCGACGCACCCTGCCCGCGCCCACTCGCGGTGGGGCTCCGGGGAAGCGCCGGCCATCGTATGGAGCGGCGCCACACCGGCTCCGATCCCCTTTGCAAGAAGGATGTCGCCCCCTCTGGTCCTGGAGTGCTTGTCCGGATCGTAGATCCAGCCGTTTCCGCGCCGGATCGCGATGACCCGCATCCCGGATCGGCTCTGGAGTTTCACGTCGCCCAGGGTCTTTTCGTCCAGCAGGGAATGGGACGCCACCTCGACCCGCACGGTCACCTCTTCGGCCTCAGGGAGAGCTTCCCGCAGTTTTTGCGGGAATTTCGCTCCCTTCCTGATGATCCGTGCAATCTCGGTGGCCGAGTTGGCGATCCGCTCCGCAGACTCGGCGATCTGCAGGAGCCCGCTCATCGACTCCGCCTCTTCGACCCGTCTGGCACCAAGCATTCCTGAGATGCGCGCCTGATAGGTGTGGCGGTTCATGACCTCTTCGAGGTTCTCGACTTCGCCGGCGATCTCCCGGCTTTCGAAGAGAATCGCAGAATAGGCAAGGTCAACCATCAGCTCGGAGATGTCCTTCATCTCGATGAGAACATCCTTGAGGCTTGTCGGCTGATACTCGACTTCCATCATTGGTGCATACCGTCTCTCACCTACGTATGGTCCCGGGAGTATATTAACAGGTAGTTTTGTGCAGGCTGCGGGAGGTGTACAGCGCCGGCAAGTCTGATCTGGGGGTCTTTTACCCTGTTTTGCGGGAAGGTGTGTGCATGCTGGCCGTCAGAGGATGATTTTTATCACTTCTATGAGCGCCACCGCCCCGAGGAGATCGATCGACGAGGAGATGACCGGGATACCGAAGTTGTCCGGGTCAAAACCGTACCGAAACGAGAGCGTCGCCGTCAGGTGAGCGATGCCGTTGACCAGGGTCATGACCACAAGGCCGGCGGCGAGGGCGATCATGATCATTTTCGTGAGCCCGGGGGACGGCACGTTGAGTGCGATGGCGGCGAGGTGGGCCAGGGTCGCCATCAGGGGCATGAGAATCAGGGTGAAGAGGTAGGTCTGGACGAAATGTACGCCCACGCTCCCCGAGGGTGCGATCGCCGGGGCGATGATGCCGAGGTGCATGCCGGTGCCGAGGCGTGAGCAGAGGATACCCCCGATGGATCCGCAGATCCCGGCAAAGGGAGGTATCAGGATGAGGAGAGCCCCGACACTGACGAGCCGGTCGAGAGAGACCGAGTAGGCCACGCCTGCAAAGGCCCCGAGGACGGAGAGGGGGATCAGAAGGGGTAGCACCTCCCGTACAATTTCCCGCACCCGTCCACCCCGTGACCACGCGTATATGCTCGTCACCGCCGCAATGGTGAGGGCGATGCCGAGGAGCACGGTTCTGACCGAAGAGGGGAGGGCGAGAACGGCGACCGCCGTCATGGCAAGGACCGGGATGGTGACCAGGTCGCCGAGGGTCGTCACGGCCGGCGCGGCGATCATGTCCAGGTCTACACCCCGCCGGTAGGAGAGGACCGAGACCAGGACAGTGAACCCCATCAGGATCAGCCCTGATACAATCCCGGCGGCGATCGAGATGAGGACGAGATCCCCGGCGCCGATCACGGCAAGGCCGGTCAGAGCGCTTGCCAGAGGGGCGATGATCCCCAGGGCGGCCGCCGTGGCGATGGTGAGGAGCAGGGAGGCATGGAGGTTTTCGATCAGCACCCCGCCGCGCTTGAAGTTTCCGGAAAATTCGCCGAGGTGCATGGAAGAGGAGAGTCTGGACGCGAGCACCCCGGAAATGCTCCCTCGCATGTTGATCGTCGGCGGGACGAGCACCATCAGGCCGGGAATAAGGGTGAGAAGGTCACGGATGGAGGAGAGATAGGAGCCGGCAACGACGGCGATGCCCGTGCTGATGAGGAGTGCGACGAGCCCGGTCAGAAAGAGGCGCCTCTCGCGCCCAAGTACAGCCACCTGACTCATCGTCGCACTCCACTGTCGTCGTCATCACTCCCTGAAGGGTATCTCGATCATCGTCAGGTCCGACGGTGCACGTACCTCTCCCTCAAATCTCTGCTCTGCATCCTGTATATGGTTTGCCGTAGACGTATAGCGCGAACTGATATGGACGAGTGCGAGCATGTGTGCGCCGATCGCCGCCGCCGCCTCACCCGCCTCCCCGGCTGTGGAGTGGAAGACCTCGCCGGCACGGTCCAATCCGGTTTCGTCGAAGGTGGCGTCATGGATGAGGAGATCCGCGTCTTCGAGCCCTGATGTCGGGCCGTGATGAAGGGGCCGGGTGTCGCCGGAGTAGATGACCGTCCTGCCGCGCCGCGGCGGCCCGAGGATCTGGTCGGGCGTGACGGTGACCTCCTCACCGTCCCGCACCACGCTCACCGGTTCGCCCCGCTGGAGGCTGCCGAAGAGGGGGCCCGGCTGAACGCCGAGCGAAATCGCCTTTTCCCGGTCGAAACGCCCGGGGCGGCTGTCCTCTCTGAGGACATAGCCGATGCTTGTCATACCGTGGCAGGTCGCAAATGCCTCCACCTGATACCCGGAGAAGCGGACGATCGATCCAGGCGCCATTGTGACCGGCTGGAGATCGAAGCTGAGTCTGGTTCTGCCGATCCTGAGGGTGTACTCCACGAACTCATGGACCCCTTCGGGCCCGTAGATCGGGAGGGGCTCGGTCCGGCCGTTGAAGGCGAGGGTCTGGACGAGGCCGGGTACTCCCAGGAAATGGTCGGCGTGCCAGTGGGTGATGAAGATGGCGTCGACGAGGAACCCGGTCCTCGCCCGCATCATCTGCTGCTGGGCCCCTTCGCCGCAGTCGAAGAGGAGGGTGTCGGAGCCCCGCCTGATCATGACGCACGAGGGGTTCCGGTTCGGCGTCGGCAGCGCCCCGGCCGTTCCGAGGAAGTACACCTGCAGTGTCTCGCCGGCTATACGAACCACCTCCTGAACACATCCAGACTCTTTTTTGCTTCTTCGAGGCTCCGCCCCTCGATCACGACCACGTCGCCCCGGTACCCCGCTGCAATGGCGTGGCCCGCCTTTTTCCAGTTGATGGTGCCGTCGCCGAGAGCAAGGTGTTCGTCGGAGCCGCCGTGGTTGTCGTGGATATGGAGATGGCCGGCGTTTTTGATCTGGGCGAGGAAACCGTCGACTTTTCCGACCGTGTTCGCATGGCCGATATCGAAGGTGGTTCCGATCCCCTCGATCCCCTCGGTGATCCCGAGGAGTTCATAGGGGTCGTGGCAGAGGAACTCAGGAATATTGATCATGTTCTCAAGGCAGGCCACAACGCCGTGCTCCGCGGCGCATCGCCCAATCACCCGCAGGGCCTCTTTTTGCTGGTCCCATACCTTTTCGGGCAGGAGTTTCCCGGCCGGGGAGAGATATCCCGGATGCATGGTGACGCGATCGGTGAGATCGGCGGCGTGCTCGATGCAGGAGCAGATCTGCCTGACAGATTCCCGCCAGATGGGATCGTTGATCGAGGCGGGGTTGAGATCGGCATAGGGGGCGTGCACGGTCACGGCGAGGCCGCTGCTCTCGATGACGTCCAGGATCGCCTGTTTGTTCGCCGGTTTTTCCAGGCGGTAGTTGCCGTCAGCGGAGATCTCCCACCCGGGGAAACCCGCCTCCTCTATTCCAAACACCCAGTCAGGCGATTCCCATACTTTCGACGACGAGGAGAAATATGGTTTGACGCTCATTCGCATCCCCCGACGGCGTCGAGGAGACGGGCGACCCGTCTGCTGTAATCTTCCACCGTGCCTTCGTTTTCGATATATACGTCCGCCGTATCAAGGGCGTCGCCGAGCCCCCACCCGAGTTCGCGCTCGTCTCTCCGTCTCAGGTCTTCGGCCGAGTGCGGGTCGTCGGAGCGGCCGCGGCTGCCGAGGCGGCGGAGTCTTGTCTCGAATGAGGCCCTGATCCCGACGAGCAGAAAGATGGAGAAGCGCTCCCTGAAGATCGCCACCTCCGCCCCACCCCGTATCCCATCGATGAGGGCGACCGGGGTGCCGGTGCTCTCGACCGCCGGGACGGTAAGGTGGGCGACGGCGTCCATGCCGTAGGTCGCCCTCAGATCGGCTGAAACTTTGCCCATGTTCCCGTCTGTCAGCGGGAGCCCGGCACCGGTAACGGCACGCCTGATCATATCTCCCATCACCACGACCGGGATGCCCCTATCTGCTGCTATCCGTGAAAACTCGCCTTTTCCACTTGCCGGCATTCCTACAACACCGATGACCTTCATCTCATATACTCCGTTCCTGTTCGATCCCGCTCATAGTGATGCTCTCCGCACGCATGATGCGCCTTCCCTCATATATCACCTCGCCGTCCTCGCGGGTGCGGATCTTCACCACCCGCCTGATCCGGTCGGCGATCCCTGCCAGCTCCCTGAACGTGAGAGGTGGCACGCCCCTGACGATCCCCTGCTGGAGGACGAGGTCGACGCCTTCTGTTTCTTTTGCGATATAGGGAACGTCGTCTTCGCACCCCCTGAAAACAGTCACCACGACCTCGAACTCCGGGAGCGTCCCGTTTTTATGTGCCTCCGTGCAGAGCGCAAGCGACGCTTTCACCCGGTCCGCATAGTCCACCGTGAAGAGGTTGCGGTAATGGCTCCACCGCGTCTTGATGTCGAGGGAGATCTTGTCGACGAGGCGCTCCGCCAGGAGGGCACGGATGGTCTCGGGGAAAACACCGTTTGTCTGAAGGCCGACGCCGAGGTCCATCTCCTTTGCCCCCCGTGCGAGGGCGACGAGGGCGTCTTTCTGCATCGTCGCCTCTCCGCCTGAAAATACCACGCCGGTGGCGAGGAGGGTAGAGTCCCTGATCATGGCGAGAATTTCGGCGATGTCGCGCTCGTCCCGGCCTTCCTGCAGTGCGACGTTCTGGCAGTACCGGCACCTGACCGGACAGCCGCGCAGAAAGACGGTGCAGGTCGCTCTGCCCCTCCAGTCCACGGTGCTGAGCGGTATGAACCCTCCGAAATTCGCCTTCAAAAACCCACCGTCGTTATATCTTGGGTGAGGGGTTTTATAGAATCTATCGAACGTCCCAATCGACCGGCACCGCGGTCTGGAAGGTCTGTGCAGGTACGGGGCCGGACCGGCGCTGACGACGACACGCAGGAGGCGGTCCTGCGAGAGAAGGAAGGCCGACCAGGTGTTTTCCTGAATGGGCCGGGAATAAATCGGCATCTTAATGGTTGCACGACCTGATATCCCTGCCATGGACGCAGCCTTTCCCTCTCTCCTGATAATGACCGCTCTTCTGCTGGCGGGGGGGTGCCTCCAGCAGGCAGCCGATGCGGACCCAGAACAGGCACAACAGGCGTACTATGCAGATTATCGTGAGGCGATCACGCAGCTGGACCTGGAGCTGGAGCAGAATCCGGAGAATGCCACGGCGTGGTGCGTGAAGGGGATGTGGCTCAACAACTTCGACGGCCAGTACGACGCAGCAATCGAGTGCTATGACGCCGCGCTCGCCATCGATGCCGGCGATCCTCTGGCCTGGTACGCGAAAGGGAT